>ERZ860264.489-NODE-489-length-35533-cov-5.885986_pt1 | contig 35533 bp, 29 predicted proteins | sample MGYA00509980_ERZ860264 | MGnify/ENA primary metagenome ERZ860264 (study PRJEB30046, sample SAMN00715212) | human gut metagenome | study: EMG produced TPA metagenomics assembly of the A metagenome-wide association study of gut microbiota in type 2... | reverse complement strand
ATCAGCGTTCGAGCCATGCTTTATTGCCATATTTGAGTTTTATCGGACAGCAATAAATCTTAAACCATCGGCTTATGATGTCCGTAATCAATGTCGGAACCGGTAAACTCAAGGGTATTCCATCAATCTGGCGGAAAAACAGCGAGCTGTCAGAGTCGGAGCCGGGAAAGGCCCTCGAGACAACTAAAAACCTAAACCCTCACGGGCATATTTTCTTTCCTTACCCTACAAAAATAGCATGAATATCATTAATATCAAAATTCTTTTGCACATTTGGAAAAATTTGCATATATTTGTAATCTCATAAGCACACTTTTTCCTTTCATACCTTTATATGAATACCCGTACAGAAAAATCTGCTGATTATCGTCCTGACAAAACAGACATGAAAATCCTTGAGGTGCTGCAGGCCGACGCCCGCATCACACTCAAAGACCTTTCCGCAAAAATCAGCCTGTCTTCCACACCCTGTTTCGAGCGCTGGCGTCGCCTGGAACGTCTGGGTTACATTGAACGCTACGTCACAGTACTCAACCCTGAAAAGGTGAACCGAGGCTTCACTGTCTTCTGTTCGGTAAAACTCCGAGTCCTGGACCATGACGTCATCCAGGATTTCAACCGGGTCATCCAGGACATCCCCGAAGTGGTGGAATGTTACAACATATCCGGCCGATATGACTATCTGCTTAAGATTCACGCCCCGGACATGCACTATTACAAGCACTTCATAATCAACGTACTGAGCCGCATCAAATCCATAGGCACAATCGACTCATACTTCGTCATGGACCGGACCAAGCAGTCTTTCGACATACTGAACCGCTCCGATATTCCCGAATAACGGCTCTGAGTTCAGCCTCTAGATATGGAATAAGCACGTCTTGCGACGTGCTTATTCCATATCTAGAGGCTGTCTATATGTTTACTTGAGAATGAACTTGCGTCCGGCACAGATATACATACCGGCGGGCAGGTTGTATGTCTCCGCCGCCTCGCGGGTGGCAAGCACACAGATACCCTGCAGGTTGTATACTCTGTAAACGCCATCCGCGTCAGGCTGAAGGCCCTCGGCCGCGATGCCGTTCAGGCTGCCGCTCTTCTCACCCCACACGAAGTCGGTGATGTAGTAGGTAGTGGTGTTGTCCACGCCGCGCTTGCCGTTAAACTCAAAGGCGATTACAAATGAGTCAGGCATATCGGGGACAACACTCATGTCCACGTCATACTCGAACCACTTGCCGGCCTCATCCGCAATAGCGGGTATGTCAAAGCCGCTGAGTTCGTAGAAATTCATTTCCGGACCGTCGGGACCTTCTTTCATGAAACCGATGTTCACGGTCAGTTCGTCACCGCTGTTCTCGTTCAGATACATACCCATGAGGCGGAATTTCAGCTTCTTGGAGGTGGCGTTCTTGAAGTCGAGAGCCGGGGAAACAAGCTCCATCGTGCAGTCGGAGCTATCGCCTGGCTTATAGTTGGAATCGTAGGCTGTCACCTTGGCGGCGGTGAACTGCTCACCATCGGCCTCGCCGGCATATCCCCACCATGCGCGTGTGCCTTCCAGGGCCACGTTAGTCCAGTCTGTCAGGTTCAGGGGCTTGTTGCTCTCCTGGCCCGTGAAGTCCTGGGCGTAGTAAGTCAAGGGGTTGGTGAAGTCAGCTTTCAGCTCGGTGTCACCCTCGGTGGGTTCCTCGGGCAAATCCTCCAGACAAACGGCCTTGACGGTGAGTACAGCGGGAGTCTCGCACAGAGTAGTGGTGTATGTCCATGTCTCGGTATACTCGCCTGCCTCTTTGGGTGCGAAAGTCACAGTTAGCGTCACGTCCTTGGCGTTGGGGAGCAGGTAAGTATTGTCGATGGTGATGCCGCCGTTGGCACCCTCGCCACCGCGTGTGGCCGTGATGTAGTCGAAAGCTCCGGAGGCGTTGAGTACGGCAGTGCCGGTTATGGTCTCGCCGGCCTTGCACTCCAGCTTTATGGTGGCGGGTTCAATAGTGACAGACGGCATATTCTGCGGGTCATAAGCCTTGCATGAAGAATATGTGGCGGTGTAGTTGAGTTCGGGATTGATGGCATCGAAATCAAAGAAGACACCGCCCTTGTAGATACCGGGATATTCGGGAACGAAGTAAACAGTGACCTCGGTGGTGGCGCTGCCTGCAGGGAGCTCGGCGGGTTCGGCCACAAAGAGGTCGGCGTTCTCGCCATTGAACTTCACCGGCACTGCGGAGGGAAGATTCTCAGCCGCCACGGTGTACTTGGCGATGGCTGTGCGCTCGCCTATGGGAGCGGCATTGGCAGTGAAGTCGAACAGCTTCTCGGGAGTGATGGCCACCGAGGGTACGCCTGCCTCCAGGGAAGAGGCGGAAGTGACGAGCAGCGTCAGGCCGGTGGCATTGATGTCCACACCGGTTATGGAGAATGTGCCGGAGGGAATATCCGTGCCTATAAGGTCCGAGCCGTTGGCTATCTTGATTTTGGCAGTCTTCTCGCCGTCGGTGATGTCGTAGAAGGAACCGGCAGCAAACTGGCCCTCGGGCTTCACGAATCTCACGCCGTTCACTTTGAGCAGACGGTAGATGTATTCCATGGCCGTGACGGAGGTGACATCGGCAATCTTTATCTCCGCCGGAGTCTTGGACTTGCCCTCGGCGGTCAGAGTATAGAAATTCATGTCCATGTCCATGGGGAGCGCCATCATCTGCGGAGCGCCCAGATAACCTTCAATCATGAACGGGATACCGGTGATTTCATCGCCGGGTTTGAGGGAAATTTCCTCTATGCCCATCCAGGAAGTGTTGAGCATAATGCCGCCGGTCATGTCTTGCGCGTAGATACTGTACTGGACAGAGCCGTATGTGTCCACCGAGCGGTCAATGGCCGTAACGACAGCCTTGCCTGTGTAGCGGTATGTGATGCCATCGTATGAGCCGTTCTCGAATTCCTGCATGAACTTTACGGAGTTTGGCACAGCCACAGTCTCCACCACTTCGCCGACAATCTCGAAGGAGGCCTGTGTGGCGTCCTCGCTATCCAGGGTGACAGTGTAGGTGTACTCGCCGGCAGTCTCGGGAGCGGTCAGCGAGAATACCAGTTCCACGGGGTCCTCGGCCATAGCCTCCTCTGCGGAGATGACGCTCTTGGAGCAGGCTACACCCTCGGGACAGCTGATTGTGATGTCGCCGGTAAGGTTCTTACCCCCCACGAACACAGTCGCGGTAAGGGGAGTGCCGCCGTATGCGGGAGCCATGCGTGCCGACGGTGCGCTGAGCAGAATCTCGGGTGTGACCACCGCCTTCTCGGGGAAGAGGTCGGCCCAGCTCCGCGCTACACGCAAAGCGTCTACACATAAGTCCGGAGCCGGATTCGAAGATGTGGCGCCCTGACGCAATTCCACGCCCATAAGACCTCCATAATTCATTGAGGCATCGCTGCCTTTCTCATTTATCACAAGAGGAGCGGGAGCTGTACTGCCTCCTGTAACAGGATTTACCCATAAGGAGACGACATCATTGGTATTGCCATCCACTATCTCGTAGGAAACAACCAATAAATAGGTTGTGGATATATCGAACTCTTGTTCAATGTAGGTAATATCAGCCTTACCGGCTCCACGGGTGAGACCTAACTTGTAGTGGCTGTCATCCGCACCGGCTCCCAACCACACTTTGCCTACTTCGGTAGATGATTTGCCATCACCCATGCCGTTTTTCGTCTGTGCAAATAAGCTGAAAAAGTAAATAGGCTCAGTCGCCTTGACATTGGGGGCCGCGACATCAAGCAAGAAAGCGGCATATACAGTGCCCTCAGCCACCTTGACATCTTCATTGAAGGCTTTCCACAAGTCTTCGCCCGAGCTTGTATTGACCATGGACACCTTGCTGCCGAGAGCCTCATCCATATAGCCCTCGTAGGTCAAGTTGCCCTCGGCCACCTGAATCGGGGCCGCAGTGTTGGTTCCATATCGGAGCCAACCTCCCTGCTGGTAAAGGTTTCCGGTCGGATACTCGAAATTTTCATCCAATAAACGGTCTGCGCGCGCAGACTGCCACGGCGCAAACGCCGTGGCGGCCAATGCCATGCCTAAGCATAGTCCCCTGGCAAGCAAAGTAAGTTTTTTCAGCATACGTCGAAGTTTTATGTTATTGATTCAAAGAATTATATTCCCAGGCTGCTTATAAAGCGCAAATATACGAATAAAAACATCAAGGAGCAAACTTCAACGTATAAAATTTACAATTCAAAGGTCCGATATATGCCCAAAAAACAAGAGGCCGCCGAAACAGCCTCTTGTTATTCAGTTATGTTCAGTTCATGCCAAAGTGCCGAACAGTGCTGTCAGTCCCCAGAAAATCAGGTGCGCCACCACTGCCGCCACAAGGCCGCCTATGGTATGCGCCAGAATCGCTTTAGGTGTCAATTCGCGGAAACCCATGGAGTCCAACATGGCGGTGTGTGTGCTGAGGTACCCGCTCCAGCACATGCCGATAGCGGTGAACACGGCTATGGCGTTGCCGTCTATCCAGCCGCTGTCGATAAATGAGGGAACCAGGCCGAGGGCCGCTCCCACAGCGCCCAAGGCAGTGATGGGGAAAGCCACAAGGTGCGCGTCGGTGAAGCCGAAGAGCCATTCGAACACGAAGCCGATTTTGCCAAAGACAGCGGGCAGAAGCTCTATGCCCTCGTACTTAGCGCCGGTATATGTGCCGTCGGCGCTCGGTCCGAAGGTGAGAATCATCACCAGGGTAGAAATTATCACGACCCCGGGAATGATGGCTATACCCACATCCACACCGGTCTTACCGCCGTCCAGCAGAGAGTTTAGCACACGGATGAAGGTGGATTTCTCCTTCACCTCCGCTTTATCCTCGGCAGAGTCCTTTTTCAGAGCCACGGCATCCTCCTGCGCATAGTGCGGATATGCCTTGAGCACAAAACGCTGCATAAGGCGAGTGGAGACTATACATCCCACAAAGGCACCCACAAAACCTACCACCGGTGCTACAAAATAGCCCTGTCCGACCATGAACACCATCACAAGGAGGCCCATGCCGAAAGCTGTGCCGAAGTTGGTGAGCGAGATGTACTGGAATTTTTTGAAGTAGGAGCAGAAGCGTTTGTCCTGCGAGAGGGAGATGATGGCGGGATTGTCGCTCAGGAAGGTCATGACCGCACCGAGCGATGCGACACCGGGAAGGTTGAACAGGGGCTTCATCAGCGGTTTAAGCAGCTTCTCCACCAGAGATACGACACCGAACTCCACGAACAGGCGCCCTATGGCACCGGTTATGACGCAGATGGCCATGAGATAGAATACGGTGTTGAGCAGCAGGTCGTGGCCCGTGTGCATGATTGTGTTCAGCATATTGGCCACACCCATTTTCTGGCCTATGAGCCAGAAAATGCCAAGTACTATAAGCAGACACAGGCAGCCTGAGGCGGCTCCGAAACGGCGATGTCTGTGCGGCGCGGCGCTATCCTGTTTCACGTTGTTATTGGCCTCCATGATTACTTGAGTTTAAGAAGGTCCATATCCCAGGTCACACCACAGTCCAGCATCGTGGTCTTGGCTTGCATCACGTCGGCGGGGTTGGCGTTATGTCCCCAGGAGGTGTAACAGTTTGCATGCAGGCGCAGAGAGGTGCGTTTCTTGCGCAGGGGGTAGAACTCCACTCCCGCACCGGCCATATTAAGCTCTGTTCCGTCGTGTACGAAGCGGTCTGCCCCGGTGCCGCTCTTATTGACATCGTATGTGTATTTGCCATGTATCTTCCAGGCCGGATTTATGCGCCAGCTCAGATCGGCCACCACCGAGCAGTCCTTGAAGAAAAACGCCTGGTGCGAGGCCGCGCGGTTCATAAAGTCGAACTCGAGAGCCACCGGGCCGTAATCAAAACGGTTGCCCAGAGAGATATAGTTTATATACCTGCCGGGAGTGTATTCGGTAGTGTTCAGACTCCAGAGGGCCTGCCATATTCCGTGCTGTCCGGACCACATCAGGGAGTAGCCATACATATTGCGGTTCTCGGAAGTGTGGAACATACTCTGGCTAACCTGGAAGCGGAGATGGTCCTTGGGAGTGATATGCACTCCCGCGCTCGCGCCCATCTGCCAGCAGGCCACATTGTTCCAGAACACGCTCGTGCTGTACAGGTCCACAGGATTGCGGTCATATTCCCAGCCTCCGATTGCCACGGCATCCTTACCGGCACGGAAGGAGAAGAGACCGTTGTCATAGTTTATATATACCCAGTCTGTGGCATCGAAAAAGTTGCCGTCGAAGGCCGCCTTGTTGAATCGCTGGCGCCATGAGTAAGTGAGACCGTCGACAATACGTCCGTCCAGCCTCATGAGCAGATACTTGCCTTCGAAACCGGAATTGTCGTCGACGGTCTCGGAGTCTTGCCATTCGTTCTGCCAGTCCACACGGGCGCGGACCGTGATGTCAAGTAAATCAGTGGTGCGATGGTCAAAGGCGGATTCGGGAGTCTCTACAGCGGATGCCGGGAGCATGGCGGCCATCAGAGCCATGCCACTCAGAAGAATTTGTTTCACTTAGGTTATATGGTATTAGGTGAATTAGATGTATTGAAATATACGGCGCAAAATTAGCAAAAATTCACAAAACGAGCAAACGCGGCGACATGCCGGGACGTATAGCGACGCGAGAAGAACCCGTTTCAAGTATTTTATTTAGTTAATTTGTGTTAATATTTAAATATCATTAGTGTGTATTTACTCTGTTTATCAGTAAATTATCTCAAATATTTCAAGGATTTAAGAATATTTTGTTTGGAGTTGATAAAGTATATACTTAATTTTGCGGTACTGGAATCAAATACAAAAATTGAATTATGCGTCTGTCTCCTTCAAAATACAATTCCGCAATCAATCATTGCCCCGGCGGCAGGCAACGTGCCTGCAAGAACTGTCTGCGTTACGTACTCTTCCGCACCTGGTGCGCCATGCCTCCCGCCGACAGGACCGTGATAGCGCTCGTGCCGCCCACGGCCGTAAAGTCCGGTTGTCGCGACAAGGTATACATCACTTCCACCTTCAAGGCAGACGGCGAGCATCCCGCAAAGACCGTGAAGGACGCATACAACCGATGGATAGCTATTTAACTCACAAACAAATATGGACAGAATAATAAGCGGCGGCGTGATTGCCGCAGGGGAGCGATTCGTGAACATAACCCTCTCCTACAACGAGTGTACCGAAGCTCTGCACACATTTGTGGCGGAACTGAACCACAACCTAAATCCTGATCCGGACCGCACGGCCGACGAGGTGAGCTGGGACGATGAGCTGGACCTCACTTTCACCAGATTCAATCTGGCGGTGACGACGCGCAAGCTGTACAAGAAGCTGAGTGCCCGGGGAGCGACAATGCAGGTATACGAAGACCGCATCGAGATGTCGTTGCCGGCAAAGGCATTTCCGGACAACTACGCCCGGTTGGTGGCCGAACAGGTGCTGACAGCCATACACCACGCTCTGAGAGCGCACAAACTTGAAGTGAGCGCGAATATGGGCCGCCCGGTCCTCAAGGCTCTGCGCGACTGCTACGACGAGGAGGTCGAGGAGGCCGTAAACGACTTGGTCTGCACGCTCGCCATTTTAGACAATTGACTTCCGATGACCAAACGATGAGCTACACAAACAGAAAACACCCGATTATGAAGAAGAAAAACCCGCAGAACAAGTTGGCGACATGGCTGGTGACCCTTGGCAGCCTGCTGTTGGTGGCAGGCTTCTCGGTGCCGCCCACAGGAGAGATTCCACCCTCCGTTTTAGTGGCTTACGGCGAAGTGATGACCTTTGCCGGCGCCCTGCTCGGCATCGAATACCGCTACCGCAATAAATGAATCTGTAATTTAAATCTATATGTGTATGAGAGTAAAAAAGATTATCGTACATTGCTCCGCCACCGAAGCGGGCAAAGATTTCAAGGCGGCGGACATAGACCGCTGGCACAAGGCACGCGGCTTCCGCCGCATAGGCTACCACTGGGTGGTACGCCTTGACGGCACTGTGGAACCGGGCAGGCCCGAGAACCATATAGGGGCGCATTGCCTGGGGCAGAACGCCATCTCCATCGGCGTATGCTATATAGGAGGGCTCCTCAACGGCAAGCCGGCAGACACGCGGACCCCGGCCCAAAAGGAGGCCTTGAAAAGGCTAATCTCCGAGCTGAAAAAGCGCTACCCCGGCGCCACCGTCCACGGCCACCGCGAGTTTGCCAACAAGGCCTGTCCCTGCTTCAACGCCCGTAGCGAATACAACTAAGCCGACACCATAATTGACGCGAGGCCTGCCGTTTGGCAGACCTCGCGTCATCTGTATTTTGCGGGGAATCAGTCGCGATTTCCGAGGAAGCGGAGCAGGAAGAGGAAGAGGTTGATGAAGTCAAGGTAGAGATTCAGGGCACCCATCGTGGCGAGTTTGTCTGTGAGGTTCGGGGCCAGATTGGCACTCGCTATACGCTTGACTTGCTGGGTGTCCCAGGCGGTCAAACCGGTGAAGATGATTACACCGAGGATGGAAATGAGCCAGTCAAAGCCGCTGCTGGCGACAAAGATGTTGACCACGGAGCAGATGATGAGGCCGAACAGCCCCATTATCAGGTAGGTGCCCATCTTGTCAAGGTTCGTCTTGGTGAAGTAGCCGTACACACTCATAACTCCGAACATTCCGGCGGTGATGAAGAATGTGTAGGTTATGGAACCTATTTCATAGACTACGAAAATGCTGCTCAGGGAGGCTCCCATCAGAGCCGCAAAGACACAGAAGAGGGCCAGGCAGGTGCCGGTACTCATGCTGTTGAGCTTCATAGGCAACGCTATGGCCATGGCGAACATGGCTATGAACATACCCCAGTAGACAATGGGGTTGCCATGTATGAACAAAAGCGCAGCCTTGGACGAGGCTATGCCCATTGCCACGAAAGCGGAAATGAGCAGGCCCACGAACATACGCACATATACTTTCTTGAGCACGGCATTGACCTGTTCGGCTACAGTGCGGGCTCCCGACGCAAAGGGAGGAGGAGTTGTACTGTTGTAGTATTGCATGATTCTTTCGATATTTAATTTCTATTTAGATTGTGTCGGGACGCAAAAGTTTATTGCATTGCGACATATGGTGTCTGATATAGTAACGTTTTTCGGGACCGAATGTTACATGCGTTCCGGCATTTCTATGCCGAGCAGGGAACAGGCGGTGCGCAACGTGCGTCCCACAGTGGCGGAGAGGAGAAGGCGCAGGGCACGCACCTGTTCGTCCGGTTCGCGCATTATGGGGTTGTCGTGATAGAACTGGTTGTACTTCTTGGCCAGGTCGTATGCGTAGTTCGCTATCAGTGCGGGGGAATATGTACGTCCGGCCTCGGCCACGACATCGGGCAGGTCCGAGAGGCGCTGGATAAGCTCAACCTCCTTCTCCGAGGGTAGAGCGGCAGGCTTCTTCACCTCACCCTCCAACGGATTGCCTCCGGCCTTGCGGAGCACGGAGTTGATTCGGGCGTAGGTGTACTGCAGGAACGGTCCGGTATTGCCGTTGAAGTCGATGGACTCTTTGGGATTGAAGAGCATATTCTTCTTGGGGTCCACCTTGAGCAGGAAATACTTCAGGGCGCCGAGGCCGATTTTGCGGGCTATGTCGGCGGCTTCGTCGGCAGGGAGGTCGGCCAGGCGCTCGGCAGAAGCCTCGGCGGCATCGGCTATCATCGTGGCCATCAGGTCGTCGGCATCCACCACCGTACCCTCGCGGCTCTTCATTTTGCCCTCCGGCAGCTCCACCATTCCGTAGGAGAAGTGTACCAGGTCCTTGCCCCACTTGAAGCCGAGGCGGTCCAGGAGGATAGAGAGTACCTGGAAGTGGTAGTTCTGCTCGTTGCCCACCACATAAATCATCTTGTCGATGGGATAGTCGCGGTAACGCAGCTTGGCGGTGCCTATATCCTGTGTCATATAGACCGATGTGCCATCCTTGCGGAGCAGCAGCTTGTGGTCCAGGCCGTTGGGGGTGAGGTCAGCCCATACCGAGCCATCCTCGCGGCGGTACATGGAGCCTTCCTCCAGGCCTTTAAGCACCAGTTCCTTACCCTCCAGATAGGTGTCGCTCTCGTAGTAAATCTTATCAAAGCCCACGCCCATCATGCGGTAAGTCTCGTCGAAACCGGCGTACACCCACTCGTTCATACGGCGCCAGAGGGCACGCACTTCGGGATCTCCGGCCTCCCAGCGGCGCAGCATCTCGCGTGCCTCCGCCATCAGGGGAGACCTGGCCTCCGCTTCCTCCTTGGTGATATGTTCGGACTCCATAAGGTCTGCCACTTCGGCACGGAAATGCTTGTCGAAGGCCACATAGAAGTCGCCGATAAGGTGGTCGCCCTTCTTGCCGGCGCTCTCGGGTGTCGCCCCGTCGCCCCACTTCTGCCAGGCAAGCATAGACTTGCAGATGTGGATGCCTCGGTCGTTGACGATATTGGTCTTCACGACACGGTTGCCGTTAGCCTCAAGGATACGGGACAGAGAATAACCAAGCAGATTGTTGCGCACATGCCCCAGGTGCAGGGGCTTGTTGGTGTTGGGCGAGGAATACTCCACCATCACCAGGGGAGAGTCCGGGGTGGCGGCACGCAGACCGAAATCAGGAGTCGCGGCTACGTGCATCAGCGTTTCGGCCCAGAAGTCCGGGGCAATGGTAAGGTTCAGGAAACCCTTCACCGCATTGAAGGCGGAAACAGCCGGCTCATTCTCCACGAGCCACTGGCCTATCTCCGTAGCCGTGGCCTCGGGAGCCTTGCGGGATGCTTTCAGGAAAGGGAACACCATGACCGTGAGGTTCCCCTCGAACTCCTTTTTGGTGGCGGACACCTGAATCTTCCCGGGGTCCGCCTCCAGACCGTAGAGTGCCTTCAGGGCATTGGCCACGGCCTGCGATATTATATTGTCTATCTGCATTTTGTGTATCTGTATTTGGTATTTATCGTTTCTGTTTCTTGAAAGTGGCCGTGCGGGGGGTTATGGCCAAGGTGACCAGGAAGTCATCGCTGCGATACGTGTATAGCAGGAAAGGGACCGGCTTACCATCGATTTCCACCTCGGCGCTTCCCGTTTCGCCGTCCGGAACGGGCAAACGTAGCAGGCGTATCTGCCTGCGCCAATCAAGTCCCGGCATGAGAGCGGCCTTGTAGAGGGCCTCCTTGCAGGTCCAGGCCATGACATTGGCCTCGATGGAGTCTCCGGGCACAAGGGCCAGTTCCGTCTCGCCGAGGTAACGTTCACGCACCTTGAGCGTCTGCGCCCGGTCTGCGCGCTCGGCGTCGATGCCCAAGGCCGTGCGCTCGGCAAACACTTCGAGGGGACACTCCGGAGTGGGGGGCAATGTGGCGACAGCCAACAGTCCCTGAGTGTGAGTCAGCGAGATGCGGTTATGCTCTGCGTAGAGCAGAGGCGCGCCCTGTTCCGTGTGGTCCAAGTCGCGATATCCGTCGCGCCCGTTCTCCTTCCACACCTGTAGGGCCATAGCTCTCCACACGGCGCCGCTGCGGTCGGCTCCGCCGCTTATCTCCTCCACCTTGACCCCTATGGGGGTGTGGTGGCGCCAGTATATGAAGTCTTTCTCCATAGCTTGATTGTAGCTTAATTCTTTTGTAAAGGGTCCATGACCTTGCACCGCACCGATATGATGCGGTGCTTCTGTATGTCAAGGACGGTGAAGCGGCAACGGCCGCACTCCAAAGATTCCTTCTTGGCGGGAAAATCCCCCTTGACAGCCAACAGCAGACCGGCCAGGGTCTCGGCCTCCTCCTCGTAGGCGGCATAGTCCTCCGGGTCGGTACCGGTGACACGGCAGAAGTCTATGAGGGGTATTTTGCCGTCGAAGACGTATGTGTCCTCGTTCAGCTGCTTATAGAGTGAGGATTCCTCATCGTACTCGTCATCTATATCGCCCACTATCTCCTCGATTATGTCCTCCAGGGTGACTATACCCTGGGTGCATCCGTACTCGTCCACCACAACGGCTATATGTATGTGTCTGCTGCGGAAATCCTCCAGCAGGTCATCTATCATACGGCTCTCGGGCACGAAGTAGGGTTCACGCAGCAGGGACTGCCAGGCAAAGGCGTCGTCGCGGGTACCCACGTATGCCAGCAGGTCTTTGCTGTACAGAATACCCTTGATGTTGTCCTGGGTGGTGTCATACACAGGGATGCGGGAATAGCCGGTCTTGCGTATCAGCTCCACCACCGCGTCAAAGCCGGAATGAAATTCCAGGTCGGTGACATCCACACGGCTCACCATTATGTCTCCTGCGTTCTTCTCGCCGAAAGTGAGGATGCCCTCAAGCATCTCCTTGTCCTTGCCGGCAGGCTCGTCGCTCATCTCCAGGGCCTGACTGAGGTCGTCGGTGGATATGGACTCGCCGTGCTTGCCTATTATGCGGTGGACGGCCCCGCTGCTGCGCTCCATAAGCCGGGCAGGTCCCTTCAGCAATCTGTACAGGAACATCACCCCTCCGGAGGAGGCGAGGGCCCACTTCAGCACACGGCCCTTGGCTATAAGTTTGGGCAGAATTTCGCCGCACAGCAACAGCAGGAAGGTAAGGAACACCGTCTGCAACAGGAAGTTGAGCAAAGTGGAGTTGAACGTCACCGACTCATTGATGGCAAAGGAGAGAAGCACGACCATGGTTATGTTAACCATGTTGTTGGCTATCAGGATAGTGGCCAACAGTCGCTCGCTGTGGGCGAGCAGAGTGGATACGGCACGTGCCTTGGGGTTCTCTTCCTGCACATCCTCGTCCTCTATGTACTCACGGTCGGCCTGGGTAAGTCCGAAGTAGGCAATCTCGCTGCCGCTGACAAAGGCCGACACACCAAGACAGGCCACGGCAATAAGCACAATCAGCGACCAGCTGAACCAAGAATCGGGAGCGTGAAACTCCAAGGCAGGAACGTCAGCCAGACACCGGCAAAGGGAATAAATCGGTAAAGGGTCAATATCCAAAACAAAAAATATTTTCGAGCCGCCGGGCTCCCGAAGCCGGCAAACGCCGTGGCAAAACGGGGACAGCTCTGTTTTAAACTGCAAATTTAGCGATAATTCCGCAAATCTGCAAAAATTTCAACACAAGCCATTATTTTAAAAAATGAAAAAAGAAGGAAATGAAAAATCAGAATTGGCGATTCGCTATTTTTTGCTAAATTTGTGGCGTTATGGATGCTAATGTGAAGAGAAAAGCCGTCAGTGTCTCGCAACTTACCGGGCGCGTCAGACGGGCCATCAATTCGGACCCTTCGGTGCAGGACCAGTGGGTGGTGGCCGAGCTTACCGAAGTGCGCGGCTCGGGCGGACACGTATATCTGGAGTTGGCCGAGAAAGACCCCTCCGGCACTATAATAGCCAAGATACGGGCTTACATCTGGGCCAATGTGGTACGCCGCATGAAGGAGTGCTACGGCAGTGAGCGTATGCGCGAAATAATGCGTGTGGGCCGTGAAGTGCTGGTGCGCGGCTCCGTGGGATACTCTCCCGTCTATTCCATAGGGTTCTCCGTCACCGACATCGACCCCTCGTATCAGCGGGACACTTCGCGCCTGCAGGCGGAAATACTGGCCACCCTCGCAAGCGAAGGGATAGCGGAGCGCAACAAGGAGCTGACACTGTGCGAGGCTCCTCAGCGCATAGCCGTAATCTCCGCCGCCGGAGCCGCCGGCTACGGCGATTTCCGGAATCAGCTGCTGCGCAATCCATACCGTCTGCGTTTCCTGCCCGAATTGTTCGACGCCACCATGCAGGGGGTGAACGTATCCCCCACCGTACGTAAGGCCCTGGCGGAAATCGAGGCGCGCCGCGAGGAGTTCGACTGCGTGGTCATAATTCGCGGAGGAGGCGCCACCACGGACCTCGCAGGTTTCGACGAAGTGGAGCTGGCTCGCTCCGTGGCCCTCTTCCCGCTGCCGGTGATAGTGGGCATAGGTCATGAGCGGGACAAGACGGTGCTGGACTTCATAGCCCATACGCGCGTCAAGACCCCTACGGCGGCGGCCGAGTTCCTGATTGCCCACAACGCCGATGTGCTGGCACGGGTACTGAATCTGAGCAAATACATAGCCTCCTACGGCCAGAAAATGGTGCATGGGGAAACACAGCGGCTGGAATCGTACGGCAGTATGCTCCCCTCGCTGGCCACAATGCGCATGGACACGGCCAAGGCCCGCTTAGGGGAGATTACGGCTGCGCTCCCTCTGACGGTGCGCAACCGCCTGCTGAAAGCCCGGGCGGCCCTGGAGACCTGCTCGCGCGCCATAGACTCGGCGGCACATACGCGCCTCGGCACCGAGCAGATGCGTCTGGCAAATTTCCGCGCCGGCCTGGAGCGCGACATACAGGTGAGTCTGCAACGCGAACAGCAGCGCCTGGAGGCCCTTCAGGACAAGGTGCATCTCCTCTCGCCGGACAATGTGCTGGCACGCGGATATTCCATAACCCTTGCCGACGGAAAGGCCGTGCGCGATGCCGCCGCCATAGTCCCAGGCACCCGCATAGTAAGCCGACTGGCTAACGGCGAGTTAACTTCCATAACCGAATAAACTCCTTATTATGAACGAAATAGAATTACCCAAGACTTATTCCGAGGCCATTCGCGAGTTGGAGGCCATAGTACGCAAAATGCAGAGCGATGACTGCGACATAGACAACCTGGCGCGCTACACCGCCCGTTCGCTGCAGCTCCTGAAATTCTGCAAGGAGCGCCTCACCCTTACCGACACCGAACTCTCCAAACTCCTGAAGGAACTTAACTAATCAACGTATTGAAATATGTATTGCAACCAATGCGGGTCCCCGAACCCCGACAATTCAAATTTTTGCAGCAACTGCGGCGCTCCGCTGGCGAAAGGCTCCAGTGCGCCTCCCCCACTGCATCAGGAGGCGCAGAAACCGCCACAACCGCCTCAGCCCATTCAACAGTCCACACCTCAGCCTACTCAGGTTCCGGCGCCGCCTGCCTGCTACGAGATGCGGACACCGGCGGACAAGCCAGCGCTGCCCGCCTGGTTCTTCATCGGCCTGGCAGTGTGCGGCATAGCGTGCCTGTACTGCGTCTTCGCCTTAGCGACACGCTCCGTAGATTATAATTGCACCAGCAACGAGGGATACGGCGATGTCACCAACTATTATGCCAATGCGAAATGCCGCGACGGATTTCACCTGCTGAGCGCAAGAGGCTGGTACCATGGGGTATACTCCGATATGAGCGAAGATGAAGCCATAGACAGAGCTACAGACCTGGCGATATCCGAGGCTGACGACAACTACAACATACTCGTCCTCTCAATAATGGGTGGAGCGATTCTCGCAGGCATACTATTGACCGTCCTGACACTCTCTTTGCGCCGCAAAAAAATGAAAATCACCCGACAAAACTACCCGCCGGCCCAATAGCTTCCCACGAACATGAAGGCATAAGATTATCCATAAATGTCCATTACAATCGTTGCATTGAATAACATTGACTATAAAGAAAGTGTTTATCTCCATGTGTTTTTTTGATAAAAATGGGGGGGTAAATAAAAAATTCGTAACTTTGTGAGCCGTCAAATTGGATTTATGTCACTTTTGGCGGCTCGCAATCTATACAAACATTTCTATATCATGCTGAAACACAACGTATTTACGGGAATATTCGCCACCGGCCTATGCCTATCGCCGATGCCCCTTTCCGCTCAGGAGGCCACCGACTCCGTAAGTCCTGCCGTCAACCTTCAGGAAGTAGTGGTAGTGGGCGAGCGTGCGTGGATTGAAGGCGACAAAGCCGTCTTCATCCCCACCAAAAAAGAGAAAAACCTTGCAGACAGCCCCTCGTCGCTGGTAGAGCGTATGCACATCCCCACGGTGATAGTGGATCGAGGCCAAATAAAGTCGTTGTCCGGGCACAATGTTGCCATCTACATAAACGGGGTGGAGGCGGAAGGGATAGACCTATCCACCTTCTGGCCCAAGCAGACCATCCGCGTGGAGTATCTGGACCATCCCTCGGACCCCAGATACAGGAACGCGCCGGCGGTGCTTAACTTCGTGATGACGGAATACGAAGTAGGCGGCGTGAGCCGCGCCCACGCATTCCAGACAGTCCCCAATTCGGGCAGTTACGACATCAGCTCCAAACTGGTGTACAGGAAAATGACCTTCGGAATGACCCTGAGCGGCGGCTATTCCCGCAACCACAGCACCAGGTATTCCGGCTCGAAGGATTACCGGGATATCTGGTACGGCAATGAGAAGTTCGACCTTATCTCCAACAGCCTCACCGGCCACTCCTATAGCCGCTCGGAGGACCTGGCGGCAGCCCTCAACGCCCGCTATCGCTCGGACAAGACCATTATCACCCACACAATGGGCCTCAAGTACGAGCATAATCCGGGCAGCGGCTCCGCCGATGCCGATGACTGGACTCCCCGGCTGTTCGACTCACATTCCTCCGTGAGCGGAAACAGGAGCCATTCGCTGTCGCCGCAGCTCTCCGGAACATATGTTTTCCTGTTTAACCCCACCTGGACGCTAAACCTCGGTTGGAACTACTCCTACAGCCATGTGAACCGGTCCTCTTTCTATCAGGCGGAGAACCTGAAAGAGATACTCAACAGCTCGCGCGGCAACACCAACAGCGGTGTGCTGAACGCGACGGTGCAGTATATGGTGAACCCTGATAAAATAAGCCTCGGACTGATGCTCAATTCCAAGATGGACCGCTACGCTACGGAGTACAGCGGGTCGGCCGACACACGCAATCTGCAGTGGAACGGGACCACCGACGCCAGCCTGGCGCTGCGGTGGATGCTGTCCAGAAAATTATTCCTATCGCTGGACCCCGGCGTGCTGGTGAATTACTGGCACCTCTTCGGAAGCGAGATTTACACCGATGTGAAACCCAAGGCCTCCGGAGGTATTCTTTATAACCCCTCGCGCCACTTCTCCATCAACGGCAATCTGTCTTACTTCTGGATGTCTCCCGGTCCCAGCGAGACCGGCGACGTGACGGTGCGGGTAGACGAACTGACATGGCTCCTCTCCAACCCGAAGCTCCGCGGCAATTCCTACTGGAACTCCGGACTGTATCTGACATGGATGCCGAGAAATGACTTCAACACGACGTTGATTATAGGCTATAACCATTCCGACAACGAATCCATAACGACCTATCGGGCCGCGGACAAGGAAATGGGCGGCGTACTGAAGAGTTACGAGAACGGTGCATTCGAAGACTCTTTCGGCATTGACTGGTTCATCCGCTGCTATTTCTTCAACAACAATCTGTCCCTCAACCTGCAGCCCACTTACCGTTATCAGAAAATCCACGGACCCTACGCAGACCATTGCTCGTTCTTCCGTATGCGCGGAAACGCCCGCTACACCTTAGGCGACTTCGAGGTGAACCTGTCCTACAACGGTCCGGAAAAATGGATGACCAACGGAGGGATGAATAAGACCTGGCACGCGGACGAATGGTCCTTGGGATTCGCATACGGCAACGGTGACCTGAATCTGCACTTGTGGGTGGACGACATTTTCCACAAAAACTACAAGAGCTGGAACAAAATGAACACCGGAGTGTACAGCGAGCGCTATGACCGCCTAAACACAGGGCGCAGTATCAAGGTGTCGGTGACATATACCATAGGCTACGGTAAGAAGATAGACCGCAACATAGATATTTCCGGCCCCTCGGAAGTAAAGTCCGCCATCATCGGCAACTGAACCGGTCTTCGAAACCCGGACAGGTAAAAAAATCGGACGCACCTGAGATGCGTCCGATTTTTTATCTGTAATCGTACCGGCGGAACCGGGGAATCAAAGGTTACGTCCGTGACAATTCTTGTACTTCTTGCCGGAACCGCAGGGACATGGGTCGTTGCGGCCTACCTTAGGTTCGGCTTTGCGGGGCTGGACCGGGCCTTGCTGACGGCCTGCGTTCTGCGCGGCCTGGCGCTGCGCCTGTGCCTGCGCGTCGTAGCTGTCGCGTGTAGTGGAATAGTTGGCGTAGGGGTTAGTGGATGTGTAGCCATTGTATTCGCGACGCATCTGCTGCATATTGTTGCCGGCAGCCGCGAGACGTGCGTGCTGCTGTGCCTTGGCCTGTTGCTGCTGTGCAGCCTGTTCCTCGGCCTTGGCCTTGGCGGCAGCCTGAGCCTCCTCGAAGTCAGGCACCGCGAGGCGTCCGCGCATAAGGGTAGACACCGACTTGGAATTCATGTCATGAAGCATGGTCTTCCAAAGCTCGTAAGCCTCCAGCTTGTAGATTACCAGCGGGTCTTTCTGCTCGTAAGATGCGTTCTGTACGGACTTACGCAATTCGTCCATGGCGCGGAGCTGTTCCTGCCAAGCCTTGTCGATGGCGCTGAGCAGCACCTGCTTCTCCCAGGCCTTTGTGAGTGAACGGCAATCCGTATCGTATGCCTCCTGGAGGTCGGTGCGCAGATATATGCCTTTGCGGCCATCGGTCATAGGTATGCCCACGAGGCCCTTCGCGTTCTGGTTGTCCACGAAATTGCGTATCCAGGGAATGGCCTTTTCGCGCATCTTCTCCTTGTTGCGGTCCATGGCTTTCATGGCGGCGTCGGCTATGGCGTCTGTCATGTCACTGACATTCATCTTCACAGCCTCCTCGCGGGTGAAGGGCAGCTCCATAGCGAAGGTCTTGAGCGTCTCTTCGGAGAGGATGTCGTATTCGTTGGTATAAGCAGATGCGAGTTCCTGCGACTGCTCGTAAATCATATTCGCTATGTCGGTGCCTATACGCTCACCCTTGAGGGCGTTCTGGCGACGTCCGTACACGCCTTTACGCTGGGCGTTCATCACATCGTCGTATTCCACAAGACGCTTACGTATGCCGAAGTTATTCTCTTCCACACGTTTCTGAGCGTTCTCGATGGAGCGGGACACCATCTTGGACTCAATCATGTCACCCTCCTTGAAACCGAGACGGTCCAGTGTCTTCACCACTCGCTCGGAAGCGAACAGACGCATCACCTGGTCCTCGAAGGAGACGAAGAACACCGAGGAACCCGGGTCACCCTGACGACCGGCACGACCGCGAAGCTGACGGTCCACACGACGTGATTCGTGACGCTCGGTACCTATGATGGCGAGACCGCCGGCCTCTTTCACCTCCGGGGTGAGCTTGATGTCGGTACCTCGTCCGGCCATATTGGTGGCTATGGTCACAGTTCCGGTCTTACCGGCCTGCGCCACGATATCGGCCTCCTTCTGGTGCAGTTTGGCGTTCAGCACCTGGTGAGGGATTTTGCGCAGGTTGAGCATCTTGCTAAGGAGCTCGGAAATCTCTACGGAGGTGGTACCCACCAGTACGGGACGCCCTACCTTGACCATGGCCTCCACTTCGTCAATCACGGCCGCGTATTTCTCCTTCTTGGTGCGATAGACGCGGTCGTTCATGTCGTTGCGGATTACAGGGCGGTTGGTGGGTATTTCCACCACTTCGAGCTTATAGATGTCGTAGAACTCGCCGGCCTCGGTCATAGCGGTACCGGTCATACCCGCGAGCTTGCGGTACATACGGAAGTAGTTCTGCAGGGTAATCGTCGCGAAGGTCTGTGTGGCGGCTTCCACCTTCACGCCCTCCTTGGCCTCTATGGCCTGGTGCAGGCCATCGGAGTAGCGGCGGCCCTCCATGATACGGCCTGTCTGCTCGTCTACGATTTTCACCTTGCCATCGTCTATAACGTATTCCACGTTAATGTCAAAGAGGGTGTAAGCCTTCAGGAGCTGATTGACGGTATGCACACGCTCGGCCTTTATGGAGTAGTTCTGCAGGAGGTCGTCCTTTTTCTGAATCTTGGCTTCTTTGTCAAGGTTTTCGTTCTCCACGGCACTGAGCTGGGCTGCTATATCGGGGAGGATGAAGAACTCAGGGTCGTCGGTGGTACCGGTAAGGACCTCGATGCCCTTGTCGGTAAGCTCGATGGAGCGGTTCTTCTCGTCAATGACGAAGAAGAGGGGTTCCACCGCTACGGGCATTTCGCGGTTGTTGTCGGCCATGAATTTGGCTTCCACCTTGAGCATGAGCTGCTTCACTCCGTCCTGACTGAGGAATTTGATAAGGGGGCCGTATTTGGGGAGCGCCTTGTAAGTGCGGAATAGAGCCAAGCCGCCTTCTTCTTCGAGCTGTTTGGCGGTGACGGGTTTGCCGTCCGGATTCTGACCGTGGTCATATTTGGCCACCTCCTTGGGGTCATCGCTCCATGCGGCGGCCAGTTTACCCTTGGCTTCTATGAGGAGGTTGTTGGCGAGCTTGCGCTGTGCCTCCACCACTTTCTGCACATTGGGCTTGAAGCTGTTGAACATCTGGTCATCTCCCTTGGGTACAGGACCGGAGATAATGAGAGGGGTACGTGCATCGTCAATGAGTACGGAGTCCACCTCATCCACAATAGCGTAGTAGTGGTCCTCCCTCTGCACCAGCTCGGAGGTCTGAGCGGCCATATTGTCGCGCAGGTAGTCAAAGCCGAACTCGTTGTTGGTACCGAAAGTAATGTCCGCCTTATATGCCGCGCGGCGGTCGGCGCTGTTCGGTTCGGTCTTGTCTATACAGTCTACCGAGAGGCCGTGGAATTGGTAGAGGGGGCCCATCCATTCGGAGTCACGCTTGGCCAGATAGTCATTCACAGTCACCACGTGGACGCCTTCGCCGGTAAGGGCGTTGAGGAACACAGGCAGAGTAGCCACGAGGGTCTTGCCCTCACCGGTGGCCATCTCGGCTATGTTGTTGGACACCTTCCTGTCACCCTGGAGAATACCGTGAAGCACCTGTCCGCCGATAAGCTGCACGTCGTAGTGTACCATATCCCACTTCATAAGGTTACCTCCGGCCATCCACTCATTCTTGTAGATAGCCTTGTCTCCTTCGATAGAGACAAAGTCCTTGCCTGCGGCTGCGAGGTCGCGGTCAGCCTGAGTGGCAGTCACCTCGATGGTGTCATTCTCCTTGAAACGGCGGGCTGTCTCCTTGACCACGGCGAACACTTCCGGGAGCGCGGCATCAAGTTTCTGGGCGTAGAGCGAGAAGTACTGCTCCTTGAGGTCGTCGATTTTACGCCATAGCGGTTCACGCTTGTCATAGTCCAGGGTCTCGATTTCCTTGCGGGTATCGGCTATCTGGTCCTTGTAAGTCTGAGCTGCGCCACGAATATCGTCACGTATGACGTCGATGCGGTGGCGGAGTTCATCGTTGCTTATCGAAACGATTTCCTCTGAAATAGGATTGATTTCCTTGTTCAGTCTGTCCCAGAGGGGGCGTACAGCCCTTTCACTCTGGTCTCCGAAAATCTTCTTAAGAATCGTACTGAATCCCATAAAAATAATGTAAATATATGTATATCAACGCATTTCAACTCCGAAGCGAATGGTGCCCCGGAGGTGTCAGCGAAATTGTCAGGCAAAGTTACTAAAAATCTACGGATTAGCCAATTTATTAAAGCATTTTCACCTATTTTACCGCGCATCAAGCAGCGAAAAAGAATCGGCAACCTTGTAAAGCCGCCGATTCCTTTTTCAGCGGGTTCTTCAGGAACCGCATATCGCCGTCTGGTCAGTGGGCCTCAAGCCAGTTCCGACCTACTCCCATGGAAGCGGCGAGCTTTACTTTGCCGGAATACGCGCCCTCCATCTGCCGTATCACCAGCTCCTGCATCGCCGGCAATTCGTCGGGGACGACACTGAAGTTAAGCTCGTCGTGTACCTGCATGGTCATGACGCTCTTCATCCCCCTCTCCCTCATCTCGGCGTGTATGCGGACCATGGCTATCTTGATAATGTCGGCGGCAGAGCCTTGTATGGGCGCGTTAATGGCGTTGCGCTCGGCATAGCCTCTGACCACCGGATTGCGGCTGTTGATGTCGGCCAGACGGCGCCGCCGTCCGTGGATAGTGGTGACGTATCCCTGCTCTCGGGCACGCTCGATGCTTCGGTCCATGTAGTCGCGTATTGTCGGGAAAGTACGGAAATATCCGTCAATCAGCTCCTTGGCCTCCACGCGGGGTATGTTCAGACGGTTTGCGAGACCGAAAGGGGAGATGCCGTAGAGGATGCCGAAATTGGCCGTCTTGGCCTTACGCCGCTGGTCGGGAGTGACGCTCCGCATATCCTCGTGGTATATCCTGGCGGCTGTAATGGCGTGTATGTCCCTGTCGTGTTCGAAAGCATCGAGCATCACCGGGTCCGAGGCCATGTCGGCCACGAGGCGCAACTCTATCTGGCTGTAGTCCGCCGAAAGGAAAATCTGTCCGGAGTCCGGTATGAAAGCCTTGCGTATGTCACGGCCCATCTCGTCGCGCACAGGTATGTTCTGCAGGTTGGGGTCCGAGGAGGAGATGCGGCCTGTGGATGTAACAGTCTGGTTGTAAGTGGTGTGTATCTTTCCCGTAGCAGAGTTTATCCATCCGGGCAACGCAGTGAGATAGGTGCTGAGCAACTTTTTAATCTGCCTGTATTCCAGTATCTTGGCCACAATAGGATGCGCGGACACGAGCTTCTCCAGCACCTCTTCGGAAGTGGAATACTGTCCGGTTTTGGTCTTCTTGGCCTTGGGGTCCAGTTTCAAACGGTCGAACAGGACCTCGCCCACCTTTGCAGGAGAACCTACGTTAAACTCCACACCGGCAAGAATATGGATTTCATTTTCAAGCGATGCAAGTCGTCCGCGCATAGACCCGGCGGCCTCGTCAAGGGCCTGCACGTCTATACGGACCCCCGTGCGCTCCATATCCGCGAGAACAATGGCCAAAGGCAATTCAATGTCGGAATACAGGGCCTGCATCCCCTCCATCTCTATATGAGTCCTGAGAGGGAAGTAAAGGTCGAAAACAGCGGCGGCCTGCTCCCCGGCCCATGCCATGAGGCTGTCGGAGTCCACAAAGGCGAGACTCATACGCCTGGCGCCCTTCCCCAGCAGTTCGTCCGGACTCTTGACCATGCGGTTCAGGTAATGGCCGGCCAGCACAGGTACACCGTGACCGCCCTCGGCATCCAGCACATAGTGGGCCAGACTTATGTCAAAGTAATTGGCGGGCACAAAGTCGCTGTCCGGCAAAAGATTGCGTAGAATCACATACTCCCTTTTAATGTCGGCCCCGATAGTGACAAGAGCCTTGTCGGCCATAAGACGCGCCATGAGTCCGGAAGCGCCAGGCCGTGAAGCGGGGAGATAGTAGACCTTGTCGGAAGCGAGCGCAATAGCCCAGCCTTCGGGAACGGCGGTCATGTCCGAGAGGCCGTCGGCCAACGAAAGCACAGCATACCGTCCGGCATCGCGCACTTCCGTCTCCAGGACATCGAGGTCAGGAGCCGGAAGAGCCTTCAGTTCGGCCGTGACCGGTGTATTGATAACCTGAGAGAGCTCATCGGAAGAGTCAAACAGAGAGCCTTGCACCGCGCCTCCACGAGGCTGTGAGGGGGAGACGGCATCCTGCGGGCTCCCTTTTATACGCTCCATGACACGGCGCTCCAGTGTGCGGAACTCCAACTCGCGGAAAATGCGGCACAGCTCCTCGGTGTCCTCGGAGCGACGCACCAGGTCTTCAGGAGACGCATCCACAGGCACATCCGTGCGTATAGTGGCCAGATATTTGGAAAAGACTATCTGCTCAGTGTTCTCCTCCACCTTTCGACGGAGAGCGCCCTTCAGGGAATCCACACCGGCTATCAGCTCCTCCACTGTGCCGAACTGAGCCACCAGTTTCATGGCCGTCTTCTCGCCCACACCGGGACAACCGGGTATATTGTCCACCTTGTCGCCCATAAGAGCCAGGATGTCAATGACCTGTTCAGGTCGGGAAATACCATACCTTTCACACACCTGTTCAGGCCCGCGCAACTCAAACTCATTGCCCCTGTAAGCAGGCTTATACTGGAACACATCGGGGGAGACAAGCTGTCCGAAATCCTTGTCGGGAGTCATCATATACGTCTGGAAACCGGCCTGCGAGGCACGCACCGACATGGTGCCTATCACATCGTCGGCCTCATAGCCGGGCACCTCAAGCACCGGGATTCGGTAGGCGCCGATTATCCTCTTGATAATGGGTATGGAGAGCTTGATGTCCTCGGGGGTAGCCTCCCGCTCCCCCTTGTATGCCTCGTAAGCCTCGTGGCGGAAAGTGGGTCCCGCCGGGTCAAAGCAGACGGCGATGTGGGTGGGTTTCTCCTTGCGGAGCAATTCTTCGAGGGTGTTTACAAAACCGAATATGGCAGAGGTGTTGAACCCTGTACTGGTGGTGCGGGGCATCTTGATAAGGGCATAGTAGGCCCTGAAAATCAGAGCGTATGCGTCAAGCAGAAACAGTCTGGGCTTATTGTCGGGAAAGTCTGGCATGGGAGTTCCGGTATAAGGTTACGGAGCAAATCGCCCCGGGTGTGAGAGCAAAATTACCAATTAAATTCCAAAAGCCAAAAAATTTTTATATCTTTGCACTGATTTTCGCATAACATACCCATGACCTTTCAAGAAATCACAGCTGAGTTGTCTGCCGAGATAGGTAGCCTGAACGAGATAATAGCGAAGGCGCTGCACTCTGAGGACACACCGTTAATGAACGAGATTACCGGACGTTATCTGCAAACCAAAGGGAAGCAGATACGCCCCGTCATGGTTATGCTATGCTCGCGTATGTTCGGGGACATAGACGGGCAGGTACTCCACGCAGCCGCCTCCCTGGAACTGCTGCACAACGCCTCCCTTATACACGACGACGTGGTGGACGAGACCAAGAGGCGCCGTGGCCGCGACACCATCAACGCCGTGTGGGACAACCACATCGCCGTCCTGGTGGGGGACTTTTTCGTCTCGGCAGCCCTGGCCGAAGCCGTGCGCACCAATAATCTGGAAATCGTGAAATCCCTGTCCGCCTTAGGCAAAGAGCTGTCGCAAGGCGAGATACACCAGATTTGCAACGCCCGCGACCATTCGTTCCTCACAGACAGTTACTTCACGGCCATCCACAAGAAGACGGCCTCTCTGTTCATGCACTGCGCCCTTGTAGGAGCCAATGCCCACGGCATAGACTACGAGGAGGCCCGCCCGCTGATAGAATACGCCGAGATGCTGGGACTCTGCTTCCAGATACGTGACGACATATTCGACTACTTCCCCTCCGTGCAGACCGGCAAGCCCAGCGGCAACGACCTGCGCGAAGGCAAGGTGACCCTCCCGCTGCTCCTGGCCCTACAGACCGCTCCCGCCCGGGAGGCCGAGGAGATGAAAGCCATGTTGCGCGACACCGAGGAGCTGAGCGAGGAGCAGATACGCACCCTCACCACATTCGCCCACACACATGGCGGCATAGAAGCCGCATACCAAAGCATGGCCGACATACACACCCGCGCCCTGCCTCTGCTGGAAAAATACCCTGACACCCCCGCCCGTCAGGCCTTGCACGACCTGTTCGGATTCATCATCTCAAGAGAAAGCTGATGGGTGCCGCTCACACATCTCTCAAACCCTGTCTGGAACCTGACCGCATAGAGGCCGGCTGCGACGAAGCCGGACGCGGTTGTCTGGCCGGCCCCGTAGCCTGCGCCGCCGTAATCCTCCCGCCCGGATTCAGCCATCCCCTCTTGGCCGACTCAAAGAAGCTGACCGAGAAGCAGCGTAACATACTCCGCCCTATAATAGAGCGGGAAGCGCTGAGCTGGTGTGTGGTCATGGTATCGGCCGAGGAAATAGACCGCATCAACATCCTGCAAGCCTCTATCACCGGCATGCAACGCGCCGTGAGCGGACTGACCATACGTCCGGACCACATCCTGGTAGACGGCAATCGCTTCACTCCGCACCCCGACGGCATACCGCACACCACAATCGTGCACGGCGATGCCCTGTATGCCTCCATAGCCGCAGCCTCTGTGCTGGCAAAAACCCACCGCGACGAACTGATGCGACACCTGGCGGAAGAATACCCGCAGTACATGTGGCAACAGAACAAGGCATATCCCACGGCAGCCCACCGAAAAGCAATAGCCGAGCATGGTCCGTGCCCCTATCACCGCAAATCCTTCAGACTCGTCTGAACACGAATATTCATCAACTCCTCAGATATTTGAACCATTAATGATTTAAACCTCACAGACATGGCACAGCAATGGTATATACTTTACAACGGACAGCAGGTAGGCCCTATGTCCAAGGAACAACTCATTTCCTACGGTCTGACTCCTAACTCCCAGGTATGGGCCACAGGCATGGCCAATTGGGTACCCGTGTACACACTGCCCGAGCTGATGAGCCTCATCAACCCGGTCAACAACGGTGTCTCCGGCGGTCCTGCCGGAGGGCCCCAGGGCTTTACAGGAGCAACCGGCGGCCCGGTACCCCCCTTGAATCCCGGCGCCAGCGGCCCAGGCAACTACGCGGCGCCCAAGGATAAGACCACAGCAGGCCTGCTGGCGCTTCTGCTCGGCAGCATAGGCATCCAGTACTTCTATCTGAACAAACCCGTGGCCGGCATCCTATCCATAGTCATCAGTATCGTCACCTGCGGTGTATGGAGCATCATTCCCTTTATCCAGGGCATCATGATGCTCACAATGAGCCAGCAAGACTTCGACCGCAAGTTCGTGTACACCAACTCGGCTTTCCCCATCTTCTGACCCGCACCCGCACACTCATTTGCCTGCACGCGCACGAGGCCACACCACCTCATGCGCGCGTGCGCATACAATAATCGATATGCCGACATACCCCGACCCGGGAGTTTGGCCGTTTGGCGGATTTTAAGTAACTTTGCTCAATCATGACACGTAAGGACTTCGAAATAATGGCTCCCGTGGGCTCCCGCGAGAGCCTTGCCGCCGCATTGGATGCGGGGACCGATGCCGTGTACTTCGGCGTGGAGGGACTGAATATGCGCTCCCGCTCCAGTGCCAACTTCACCTTGGACGACCTTAAGGAGATTGCCGGCCTCTGCTCCTCCGCAGGCGTAAAAACCTACCTTACAGTCAACACGGTGATGTATGACTCGGACCTGCCTCTGATGCGCCGCATCATAGACACGGCACGCGAGGCAGGCATTACGGCCATAATAGCCAGCGATATAGCCGCCATCGAATATGCCCGCGACACAGGCGTGGAGGTACACATCTCCACCCAGGTGAACATCACCAACACCGAAGCGGTGAGATTCTACGCCCGCTGGGCCGACGTGATGGTGTTGGCCCGCGAACTGAACATGGAACAGGTGGCGGAAATATCCCGCGCCATACGCAGCGAGGGAATCACAGGTCCCGGAGGCAAACCCGTGGGCCTGGAAATGTTCTGCCACGGCGCCCTGTGCATGGCCGTCTCCGGCAAGTGCTACATGAGCCTGCACGAAATGAACTCATCGGCCAACAGGGGAGCCTGCGGACAAGTCTGCCGCCGGTCCTATCGCCTCACAGACGCCGAGACAGGTGACGAGATAGTGGTGGACAACAAATACCTGATGAGTCCCAAAGACTTGAAAACCATACACTTCCTGAACAAGTTGGTGGATGCCGGAGTGACGGTGTTCAAGATTGAGGGACGCGCCCGCGGTCCCGAATACGTGCGCGAGGTGGTGAGCTGTTACGACGAGGCCCTGAAGGCTATCTGCGACGGCACATATTCCCGCAAACTGATTGACGCATGGGACGCACGTCTGGCCAAAGTGTTCAACCGTGGTTTCTGGGATGGCTACTATATGGGACAGCGCCTTGGCGAATGGAGCCACAAGTACGGCTCCTCGGCCACACGTGTCAAGAGATATGCCGCACGCGCCGTACGCTATTTCTCAAAACTGGGTGTGGCCGAATTCAAACTCGAGGCCGGCGAACTCACTCCCGGCACAGAGATTATTATCACCGGGCCCACCACCGGCGCCCTATTCCTCACTCCGGAGGAAATACGTGTGGACCTCAAGAGTGTGGAACGGGTACGCAAAGGAGAATCCTTCTCCATCCTCGTGCCGGCTAAAGTACGCCCATCCGACCGTCTGTATGTATGGGAGGAAACCTCTGTCAACAAACAACAATAAAAACTCTAAATATCCATGAACAAAGTAGTTATAATCGGAGCAGGCGGCGTAGGCACCGTTGTGGCCCACAAGTGTGCGCAGCATCCCGAGGTATTCGGCGAGGTAGTGATAGCCGCCCGCACCCTGAGCAAATGCCAGGCTCTGGTAGACAAAATAGGCAAACCCAATTTCAGCGCCGACCGTGTGGACGCCGACTCCGTGGAGGAACTCTGCGGACTCTTCCGCCGTCACAGACCCGTGCTATGTATAAATGTGGCCCTTCCATATCAGGATTTGACAATCATGGAAGCGTGCCTGCAATGCGGCGTCAACTATCTGGACACAGCCAACTATGAACCCAAGGAGGAGGCTCACTTCGAGTACTCCTGGCAGTGGGCCTACCGAGACCGCTTCGAGAAGGCCGGACTCACCGCCATCCTGGGCTGCGGATTCGACCCCGGTGTCAGCGCCATCTTCGTGGCTTACGCCGCAAAGCACCACTTCTCCGAGATGCGGTATCTCGACATCGTGGACTGCAACGCCGGCAACCACGGCAAGGCTTTCGCCACCAACTTCAACCCCGAAATCAACATCCGCGAGATTACCCAGAAGGGCAAATACTGGCAGGACGGCAAGTGGGTGGAGACCGAAAACCTGGAAATCCACCGCCCTCTGAACTACCCCAACATAGGCCCGAGAGAGAGCTATCTGCTCTACCACGAGGAGCTGGAGAGCCTCGTGCTGAACTTCCCCACCATCCGCCGCGCACGCTTCTGGATGACCTTCGGCCAGGAATACCTCACCCATCTGCGCGTGATTCAGGACATAGGCATGGACCGCATAGACCCCGTGATGTACGAGGGCCGCGAGATTATACCTATCCAGTTCCTCAAGGCCGTGCTTCCCGACCCCGGCACATTAGGCGAGAACTATACCGGCGAGACATCCATAGGCTGCCGCATATCCGGCCTCGGCAAGGATGGCAGACCCACCACTTACTACATATACAACAACTGCTCCCACCAGGAGGCATATAAGGAAACGGGCGCCCAGGCAGTGAGCTACACTACCGGAGTACCCGCAATGGTCGGCGCGATGATGTTCCTCACCGGCAAATGGGTAATGCCCGGCGTACGCAACGTAGAGGAGTTCGACCCGGACCCATTCCTGGAAGAACTGGCCAAAAACGGACTCCCCTGGCACGTGCTGACAGACGTGGACCTCGAGGTAGACTGACCCCTGCCTTTCAGAAGAAGTCCCGGGGGTCAAGAGGCGGACAGGCACTGGCTGTGAACGCTTCCTCCGGAGTGCCCGGATACTCGGCCATCATCTGCTCGTGAGTGGCATACTCCCTGCGTTTGGAGTGATACCAGTTCAACCCCTCCAGAGTCACCCCCGGCTTTGACAACAATGCCCGTTCATATTCATCCATATCCGCTATAAGCTGCCGGCGCTCCCGCTCATCCGCGAAGGGGCGCCGGTAGATTTCTATCTCATACCAGGGAACGAACACCGGCGTCTTGTCGCTCTCTCCCCTCACAGCCCGCTGCCATTCCCGCGCAAAGAAATTGTCCTCCCCGTCGGCTGTACTTTCCATCACTATCAGCGTCTCGGGCTCCAATGCCACCGAGCCGGCGATGCTGCGCACCGTGGCCGCCGCAGTATCCTCATCCCCCTCGCCCCAGAAGGCGACCTCGCTCAGATGCGCCATCTGGTAATTGCCGCTGCGGACCGAATTGGAGGCCAATGCCGAGGCCACCGTCACCTTGCACTCCCGCGCGGCGATAAAATTTATGTTGCGGCTTCCCTCGAAAGGAGTGAAAGCGAACTCCTTCGGGTTCTCCCCCTTCAGCCCTGCCGGGTAATTGCGCAGCAGCATCGAATACATGCCCCTGATATTAGCCGAGGCATCCTTGACATGGCCGCAAATCAGAGAGTTCCAGCCCGTGTGGCGCACCAGCTGCATCCAGGCCATGTACACCTGCACCAGGGTGCTTCCTCCCCACTGCCTGGCCTTCAGCATGATAAGGCGTATAGGCTTGCCGGAGCGTCGCTGCCGCTCCATAATCCCGGCCACCCTACGCTGAGGCGCATTAAGGAGGAAGGGGACTGTGGCCCCGGTCAGCTTGTCCGTTATCCGAACACACTCCTCGCACCAGCGCGGAAAATCTTCCATATATCTATCCTCAGGGTGTAACTCTTTCATCTCGATATGCTGATTTTACGTATTTCCGAAACCTCGCCGCTCAAGGAGACACAGAGACTATCCTGCCCCTGCATCAGCCCGTCGGCATCCTGAGCCAAAGCCAATCGGACCGCCAGGGCATCGCGTACCGTTCCTCTCACTCTGCCGGAACAAAGGGTGCCGCACAGCCCGTTGGACAGTGTATAGGACACCTCCCGGCCACTTAACCGGAGGGTCACAACGCGCAGCCAGGAGCCCTCCGGCATCTCGGTTTCCGTCTCATAGCGGACCTCGGCGGCACCTCTTTCCGAATCAAGAGTGCGGATATGCGCGACCCCCTGCGCGTCCACGGCAAACACAAGAGAGGAAGAATACACACCCGGCAGCGGCAGATAGCTCTCCCCACGGGTATAGAGATGTCCGCAAGTGAGTACTTTCGTTTCCCCCGTACCCGCAATCCACAGTTCCCGGTAAGCATTGCTCCACAGCAGCGCCTCCACACCGCTCAGATGCGAAAACACCACCGGGGCGGAAAAATCCCTGATACACAACAGCGTACCTGTCTGAGTAAGCGCATACACCCCTTCCGGCGTAGAGACCCACAGCTCCCGGTGGCTCAGCGGCTCCTGGCCCACAAGCCTTGAATTGGTGTGATTGCCCTCCTTGTCGTGACAGAGCGCCGCGATGCCACGGTCCGTACTCGCATAGATATACTGACGTGTGTAGGCACCTCCGCCGCAACGCTGGGGCCTTAAGGAGCGCACACGTCCGCCCATACCTGCAGTGTGGCTCTTCAGCACGAAAGGGTTGCCGCGCATAGAGGTATAGAGGCCGTCCCGCCAGGCGGCGTGCAGAAACTCGCCGTAACCCAAGAGGCAGTCCGCACCCGCATCGGCCATAGGCATAGTCTCCTCGTAACGCTCAAGCGCGGAATCGAAAATCATGTCTGTACCGTTCCGCAGCGCCTGAATCCCGGTGGTCGCAGGCTCCAGCAGAGTCAACATTCCGTAAGGCATCTCCGCGACCTCAGCATCTATATCCGAAGCCCCCTTCACCGGAGGTGAAAACGTAAGGTATGCCTGCTGATTGTCATGTCCGAAGGCCGCATTGTTGTGGTTCCCGCTCAGAGACTCCGGCTCGCGGCTCACCCACACCTCCACGCCGGTCACCACTTCGCTCCAGGCATCGGGAACACTTCCGCTGAGAGACAGTCTTATGGTATAGCCGCTCGCAGACAGAGTGCCTTCCGCCGTTCCGCTCGCTTTCCCCTTGGCATCCGCCACCACTGTCAATGTCACCCTCTCGCCACCTTCGCGTTGCGGAGGCGCCACACGCACCGGTTCGCTCACACGGAACAGGGTGCCGTCCCACAAGCGCAAGGCCAGCCGCACATTCACCGGCTCTATCCATCTCCCTTCCCCTCGCAGACGCGCGCACAGCCGCTTCCAGGCGTCTGTCCAGGCCCCGATGGCCCGCTCGGTAATCCCCTGCGGGGCAGGTGAGGTCAATTCCGTCAGCGACTCGGGAAACTTCACCGCCTCTATCTTTTCTGTCAGCGTTCTGCCCTTCTCCACACTCACGCCGAATCCCGGCAGAGCAGGCAGGCTTCCCATCCATCTGTAACCCTCGGATGTACGCGCCACATACACGCAACCGCCGTCAGCCAATAGAAAAACCACAAACCGGCCGGCCGCCGCCCCTTCCTTTACTTTCTGCTCCACCCGTCCCAAAAATCGCGCTGCCTCCTTGCCTCCCGACAAAGACACATAAAGAGCGCCGTCATCCTCCTGGGCGAACAGATAGGTCTCCCCCTCCATGACATCGGTAAACACAGGTGTCAGCCCGGTAGAATGTATCTCTTCGGGAATACCTACCGCCTTCAGAGCCATACCTGCGGGGCGCAGATTGTGGCACACCGAGGTCTCACCGCCGGGCGCCGCCCCTTCCCTCAGGGGGAGCAGCGGCTTCGGAACATAATTCGCTGTCTTTTTCATTTCTTGTCGTTTTTAATCAGTTTATCGCGTTCCAGTACAAAACTGCGGAACGAGGCAAGTATGTCCAGCATCGACACTACGGCGTTCTCCAGCTCCGTGCGCAACATTCCCTCGCCGCTTGCCGAGGAAGATTTGCCGCGAAGAGCACCGGTGGCACCGCTTATCTCGTCGAACAGCTGCAACTGCATCCGCAGCATCTCCGTGGCGCCGCTCCCCACAGCTCCCGAAGCTGTGACCTGCTGCGGCATCATTCCCTTGGCCGTGCGCTTGAAGGGGAGTATGCCGTTGGGGTTGGCCCAGATACGGCGCAGGTCTCTCCATGTGAACCCTTCAGGCAACTGGTCCGCCGGATACAGCAGCACACCCTTCGCCGACGAGGAGATGATATGGTCCAGAAGCGAGATAAGACGGTTCACATATTTCTGCTGGTCTATGACATCCTCCACCAAAGAATGTACCTCTCCGTCTATAAGGGGATAGAAGCGCAGCGCGAAGGGGGGCTTCTGTCCCGACGCAAGGGTGTGGGTCTCAAGCAATTCCCCCGCAGGAGTAAGCCATCGGCACACCCACTTCTCCTCCACGCGATGCCTCCACCGCAGAGGCTCCGTTCCTACCTCCGCGCGTGCCCTGTTCAGACCCTCCAGACGCTCCAGGGCATCCACCCCGTCGGCGTACACGCTTGCCCGCACAGGGTCGTTGACCTCCAGATACTCGAATCCGGTCAATGTCCACAGTTCTATAAGGCGATACGTGTCAGGCATTTCAGGTGTCGCGAAATCCCCCGTCTCAGGAGTCTGTGGCCACGGTCCGCCCATGCCCGCGCCCCGGCGCAATGCCATCTTGAGCGCCCGTACCCGCCGGGGGTCACCATTCCCAAACCGCTCTATGGCCTCCCCGGGACCCATGTCGTGGAGCATACCCAGCAGGCGGCAGTCGCTCCCGTCGGGACAACGGAAAGGGTGGTGGAAAAAGCGTGCCGGACTCACATTCTCCGGTTCTCCGTACTCCAGACGCTGTATGGCTCTGCCACTTATCAGATACTCCTCCAGAGCGCGCGCATCCGTCTCGCTCACCCTCGGCGCATCCTTACCGAAACTCGTGGCGGCAGGCAAGCCTGTCACGCCGGCCTCATCCTGCGGCTCACACATATACCGGTAACGTCCCACAATAGACTTGACCATTTGGCGGATAATGTTATTGGTCACAGGGAGACGTCCCTCCTCGCTCATGCGCTGCTCCTCGCTCAGAAGCCGCCCGTCAGTGCTTCGGCATGGGTCGCCCCACTGCCGTCCGTAGGTAAAGGCCTTGAATCGCTCGCGCCGTTTACGCTCCGCGCCAAGTCCCAGCCATGCTCCGCGGGCCATCTCCAGTGAGCGTACATCCGTCCGGAACATATTTAACTCATCCATATTCATTATTCATTTCTCATTTATATGCAATCTATCCGCAATCACTCGGCAATAAAAAGTCCTCATCCTCGAAAGTGTATCCTCCCTCTGCCGGAGGCGCGGTCATAAACAGACGTTCCAGACGTGCCCCGGGGTCCGGCGACACCGCACTGCGGACGGATGCTTCCAGGCCATAGAGAGTAAGCACATCCCCGTCCAGTACAGCCACCGGGTCTGCCACGGTGCTGCGCCGCAAAGAATCGCGCTGCCTGCGCTCGGCTCCGCTCCCCGGCGCATGAAACACCCTCACAGGGTCCCTCCACTCCGGCAAGCGCACCTCTACAAGCCGCCGGCCTTCCCGGGGCAGACGCAGCGCAAGGCCTCCGGCCGCCGTGTAACGGCACTCCTGCACCTGCTCCTTCAGGTCCCGTACCGGCAGACGTTCTGCAGGCGCCGTACGCAACAGACGCGCATACCACACGCGCAGTTCCTCCGCTATGCGGGCGTCTATATGCTCGTCCGACGCGCACCAGCTCTCGTGTCCGAGGACCGCCAGGCCCCTGGCCCGGCGGATTCTCTCTATCAGTTCTCTCTCCGTATAATGCCTCATCATATAGAAGAAGTCGTCGTTCCTTTATTGCCTATTATACGCGCGTGTGCCTCCGGATAACGCAGAGTCAGACAGCTCGCCTCGGTCATGACCAGCGCCTCGGTGTTGCGCTGGCCGCTGCCGCGCAGGTCCAGGGTCTCCGCATTGAAGGGTATGAATACGTGCTTCTGTATATACTCCGGGTCTACTATCAGGCCATTGCCCGACATTCCCATCACGTCGAAGATGTCCGAATACACCACATACAGCTTGCCGAACTTGCTCTGCAGCTCCGAGAAGTCTATGCCCCAGGATGTGACCTGGTCACGCGCCGTTATCACATGGGTGCGCTCAATCTTGTTCAGCGCCGAAATCAGGTCGCTGCCCGCCATAAGCACCTTGCGGCGGCTGCCTGCCGCTGTTCTCTGCGAAAGTGGCGCGCAGCATATCCACCAGCGCCGAGGAGTCGAAGTTGTCCAGGTCTACTTCTATCTCCCTGCCGGCCTGTTTCCAGACGCCTCCGGTAGTGGTCACCGTCTCCCCCTTTACAGGGTCATAAATCTTGCTCTTGCTCCCGAACAGGAACTGCTTCTCCATACCCAGACGCATATCGTAGACAGCCGCCTCCTGCTGGTCGTTGAAATCCCAGCCTATCTCCTTGTGGCTCAGCTTCATGACCATGCTCTGCTCTATCTGAGCCTTGAATATCTGGCAATAATTGGTACTCTTGGCCGGGAGCGCCGAGAACTGGGGTGTCTGCACATCCAGCTGGGTGGCAGCCCTGCCCATGCGCACTATCTCATCCCCCGCGTCGAGCTGTCCTTCCCTGTCGCTCGTAGCTATCAGTGTGCCATCCGCACGCTTTTCGATTATGTAGAAAAGAATGTCGCCGGGGCGTGCCAGAGCCGTGAATGTGTCGCTCGCCTCAAAACGCGACGGATGCTCCACGGTTATCGCATAGACCGTTCCCTTGGCGCCCTCCACATCACGCGCATGGGCGAAGGCCTTGACTTTATCCTTGTCCGCACGGGTATCCACCGAATAATAGTCCACCTCCATCGAGTCCACGGGACGCGTGTGCCCCAGTCGGCTTATCTGGTCCAGCGGTGTCGCCATGGGACGGACCTTGACTATCGCCTGGTCTATGGCATTGGTCAGCAATGATGGTGAGGCCTCCGCCGCGTTTTCCGTTGTCAGAGGGGTACCCGTCACATGTGTCCCTTTTACTTCGCCTGTTCCCTGTCCGTCTACAAGATTCAAATTCTCGCTCATAAGTAAGTCGTAAAAATTATTTTATACTAAGCCGCATGGGCAAAATTGATATTG
>ERZ860264.470-NODE-470-length-36543-cov-5.620094_pt1 | contig 36543 bp, 28 predicted proteins | sample MGYA00509980_ERZ860264 | MGnify/ENA primary metagenome ERZ860264 (study PRJEB30046, sample SAMN00715212) | human gut metagenome | study: EMG produced TPA metagenomics assembly of the A metagenome-wide association study of gut microbiota in type 2... | reverse complement strand
TCAGCGTTCGAGCCATGCTTTATTGCCATATTTGAGTTTTATCGGACAGCAATATAATAATATGCTTTATCGCGACTCTCAGACAGTCATTTCGCCACAGATAGGATGGTCCAGATACTTCTTCACCTCGCCAGGACGCAAGCCCATGCCGAAGAGGTACATCAGTTTAGTGAGAGCCGCCTCAGTGGTCATGTCGTAGCCGCACACCACACCGGCACGTGCCAAGTTAAGTCCGGCGGCATAGATGCAGGGGCGCACAGTGCCCTGTGAGCATTGAGTTATATTCACTATCACTACGCCGCGTTCCACAGTCTGCTTGACTGCCTCCAGGAACCATTCGTCGCCGGGGGCATTGCCGGCGCCATAAGTCTTCATCACGACACCTTTGAGACCGGGGGTAGCGAAGGCATGCTCCACTACAGCACGGCTGATACCGGGGAATAAGTCCAGCACCATGATGTCGGGGTCCATGTTGTACTGCACTTTCAGGGGGCGGTGCTGCCCACGGTTACGCCACAGAGTCTCCTCGTTGAAATGGATGCCAAGGCCTATGCGGGCCAGCTCGGGGTAATTGTTGCTCTTGAAAGCGTTGAAGTTATCGGCGCTGCGCTTGGTACAACGGTTGCCGCGCCACAGGTAATGCTCAAAGAGTATCGCAACTTCACGGACCATCGGCTGCCCCTTATCGTCCATGGCGGCAGCAATCTGCAGGGCGGTAATCAGGTTTTCCTCACCATCGGTCCGCACCTCCCCTATCGGGAGCTGCGAACCGGTAATGATTACAGGTTTATGCAGGTGTTCGAGCATGAATGAGAGGGCCGATGCGGTATAAGCCATCGTGTCGGTGCCGTGGAGTACCACAAACCCGTCCACGTCCTCGTAATGCTCCTCGATAACATGAGCGATGTCCGCCCAGTGGTTGGGGTTCATGGCAGAAGAATCTATGGGCTTCTCAAACTGCACATTCTCTATATCGTAGTCCAACATGCTGATTTTAGGCACATTGTCTATCAGATGGTCGAAATTGAACGGCTCCAGGGCGTGGGTCTCCGGATTCTCTATCATACCTATGGTTCCGCCCGTGTATATAATCAATATTTTAGGTGTACGCTTTTTCATTTCCTTGGTTGATATAATATGGATGTAGCGTCAGTCCTGAGGAGCGGGTCCATAACGCAACTCCTGGCCTTTGCGGGTCATGGGGATGCCCTCCTTCATCCAATAGGGCATGGGGTCACCTTTGAGGTAATGGTCGAAGAACTCCTGTAGACGGTGGGTGATGTCCTTGCGGTTGCGGCGCTCGATGAGGTTATGTTCCTCACCGTTGTACTGGAGCATCCATACCGGTTTGCCCAGACGGCGCAGAGCCATAAAGTACTCGATACCCTGATACCAGGGCACAGCGCCATCCTGGTCGTTGTGCATTATCAGCAACGGGGTGTTCACACGGTCTGCCTTGAAGAGAGGCGAGTTGGCTATATACAGCTCAGGAGCCTCCCACAGATTGCGGCCTATACGGCTTTGACCTGTCTCGTACTGGGCCTGACGGGAATCGCCCGTACCCCACCGTATACCGCCGAAGGCTGAAGTCATGTTGCTCACAGGAGCGCCGCTACCGGCGCAGGCGAACATATCCGTACGGGTGATGAGGTACGCAGTCTGATAACCGCCCCAGCTCTGTCCGTCAATGCCGATTCGGTCTTTGTCAATGAACTCATACTTGTCGAGAAGGGCCTCGACACCGCTGCAGATACAGTTATAAGCGCCCTCACCGGGGATACCGGGGGTGTAGTGTACGTCCGGCACAAATACCACATAACCTCTGCTTACGTAGAAAGGATAGTTTACCCAACTCCAGGAGGGTTCCATCACATAGTGACGGTAAAGCTCCTCTGTATTGGTCTCATAGAAGACCACAAGCATGGGATACTTTTTGTCCGGGTCAAGGTCTTCGGGCGTATAAAGCACACCTTCTATCGGCTTGCCGTCGTAGGCATACCACTTTACAAGCTGTGCGTCACCCCAACTGTATTCGGACATCTGCGGATTGGCGTCGGTGACACGCATGGCTCCCTTGAAGTTGCCGTTCCGGGCTATCCACACATTGGGACTGGTGTTGAAATTGCTCTTATTGAAGGCATATACGGGTGCGTTCTTGGCCTTGTTCACATTTGTGAACTTATACTTGTCCATGACATTGACGGCAGGAGCTGCCGGAGCGCCTATCTTCAGGAAAGCGAGGCCATTCTCCTTGGTCGTATAGTCGAATACGTTCAAGAGGATTTCGTCACCCTTCGCGAAGTTGATTTTTTCCGGGTCTGTCTTAAGGTAGCGGTAACGGAAATTGCGCGAGCGTCCGTCACCCTTGGTCAGACACACCGGAGCCGCCTTACCCTTGGGGTCAAGACTCCAGATGTCGTGACGGTCATATACCAACAGAGCGCCGTCGCCGGATGTCCAGCCCATTATGCCGTAAGGCTGACGCTCCAACGGAATATCCTGGTCCTCCTCCCACAACGGGAATTCTACTTTGTCGCTCACACAGGCCACAGTCCCTGTAGCGATGTCATAACAATAATACTTGCGGTTCGAGTACCACACTACATATTTGCCCTCCGGGCTGAGCGAGGAATTTTCCTGAGGCGCAGTGCCCACCTGACGACGCTCCCCTGTGTTCACGTTCACGATATAAAGGTCCTCGGGAGCAGCGTATGTCCATTGACGGGATATTACCTGCGGTTCGATGTCACGCACCAGCGCCCAGTCGCCATCCCAGCGGTAAGGAGCATCCACACTCTCCAGGCTGGAGGCAGTGATGAGCTCCTCATGTCCGGTCGCTATGTCGACTACCACAGGGAATGTCTCGGACTGCAGTTGCTTCAGCATCTTCTTCTCCTGCGGGGGAGTCATGGGTGCGTCCCAACGCCAGATGTCAAGGCCTGGCTGCTCAAAGTCCACTATAGTAGTGTCATCAGGAGCTATATGACGTCCCAGTCCGGCTATAAGGCGCTTGCCCGAATAGGAGAACTTCGGCACCGTGTACTGGTTCACAAAGAGTGAATCGCCGGCCATACGTGTTAGTTTGGCCCGCATGACGGCCATTATGGAGTCCTGCTTGGCGGGGTCGTCCACACGGGGAGGCATAATCCGGGGCATCTTGCCGGCGTTCACGGTCTGAAGCATATACACCTCATCCGCTACAGGCATAGAGGCTGTAAGGTCTGACATATACAGCCGACAACGACGTGTGCCCGTCTCGGTACTGTCGGTAGAGGCCGTGAAAGCCATGCGGTCACCCTGGCGTGAGAATACCGGGGTGCCGTAGAATTTCTGTTCCTTCAGCAGAATATGCTCCGTAGTGTCCGGCAACGAGAGCAACAACATACGGTCCACAGCCGTGGAGTCCGAGCTGTGAGGCTTGGTATAGGCCCCGAGACGCTCGCCCATGCGTGAGAAAGCGTATTCCTTCACCCAGGGAATCATCTTCTGAGTGCCCTTGTTCAGGTTACGCACAATCAGAGGCTGGCCGCTCTTTTTGTCTTTGAGGGCCTTGGGCTCTATATATGTGGTGTCGCAGCTTAGCCAGGCAATCCACTCGCCGCCCTCCTTGCCCATCTTGTAGGAGGAAACGGAGGGTATCTTCTCCACCTTGCCGGTAGTGAGATTGATTATGGCCAAGGAGTCCTGCGGCAGGTCAAAGTCCTTTTTCTTGTCGATTTTCGCCTTACGTGTATCGGCGAACAGGGGCTTAATCAGTGCGGCGGCCCATTTGCTGTCCGCCGAAATCTTGGCATTGTAGCCACGGTTGATGACTATGTCCATCCCCTTTTTCACATTGCGGAAAATGAGGTTTCCGTCTCCCTCCTGAGGATTCACGGTATAGACGGCCCACGCCCCGTCGTCGCTCATAGGATACACACGTACGTTGTTCCATGAGTCGAAAGCGTCATGGTCCAGCGGCTTCTTGGCGGAAGCACTGAACACGGTGGCGAGCGCCATTGCGAAAATCAGCTTCTTCATCGTCTCTGTATTGATTTAAGGTATATTTTAAAACAGCCTTTCAGTCTGACACACCGGGACTCAGTCCACCTTGTGCAGGTCGTGGCCCATGCGTGTCTTCTTGGTGTGCATATAGAATTTGTTGTATTTATTAGGCTCTATTTCCAAAGGTACGCGCTCCACTATCTTGAGTCCGTAGCCCTCAAGGCCTATGCGCTTCATGGGATTGTTGGAGAGCAGACGCATCTCTTTGATGCCGAGGGAACGAAGTATGTTCGCCCCCACGCCATAATCGCGCTCGTCGGCCTTGTGGCCCAGATGCAGGTTGGCTTCCACCGTGTCAAGGCCCTCCTCCTGCAGCTTATATGCCTTGATTTTATCCATAAGGCCAATGCCACGGCCCTCCTGACTGAGATAAATCACGGCTCCCCGGCCTTCGGCCTCTATCATCTCCATGGCCTTGTGCAGCTGGTCGCCGCACTCGCAACGGCAGGAAGCGAACACATCGCCCGTCATGCAGGACGAATGTACACGCACCAATACCGGGCCGCCTTCCGAGACATCACCCTTTATCAGGGCCACATGCTCCAGCCCGTTGGAAAGCTGACGGAAAGGGATAAGGCGGAAATGGCCGTGGGCGGTAGGCAGGTCAACCTCCTCGCCACGTTCCACGACACTCTCGCGTTCAATCCTGTAGGCTATAAGGTCGGCAATAGAGATTAACTTGAGGCCCCACTCGTCCGCTCTGCGTCGCAGTTCGGGCAGACGGGCCATAGAACCGTCATCGCTCATTATCTCCATAAGTGCGGCCACAGGATTCAGACCGGCCAGACGGGCCAAATCCACAGCGGCCTCCGTATGTCCGGCACGCTGCAGGACGCCCTTGTCCTGAGCATACAGCGGGTTGATGTGCCCAGGTCGTCCGAAATCCTCCGGCTTCGCCTTCGGGTCAGCCAAGTGGCGTATGGTATTGCAACGGTCCCAGATGGAAACGCCGGTAGAGCAACCCTCCAGTTTGTCTACAGTGACGGTAAAAGGCGTGCCTAACACCGACGTATTGTCCTGTACCTGATGCGGAAGCTGCAACTCGGCGGCACGGCGGTTGGTGAGAGGTGCGCAAAGCACACCGCGCGCGTTCTTCAGCATAAAGTTGACATGCTCAGGCGTTATCTTCTCCGCAGCCACAATGAGGTCTCCCTCGTTCTCGCGGTCAGCATCGTCAACCACAATTAGCATTTTGCCAGCTTTGAAATCGGCAATGGCTTCCTCTATAGAATCAAGTCGTATATTATTATTCATTTCAAGTGCAAATAAATTTCTTTTTGTCCGGAGACAATGGATTTCTATTTGGCTGCAAAATTAATAAAAAAACATTAATCCTCAAATAGCGGGTCTATTTTACGGTTACTTTCCGGACGTTATCCCCTTTTACTTCGATATATATTCCGGGACAGATATTTCCGTTGCTGACACGACGGCCCATGAGGTCGTAGTAAACAGGAGCCGCATTTTCATCCGCACCCGGAGTCCGTACGTCTGTGTACGCTCCGTCCAACGGCAGTTCCAGTCCGTTGAGGACATTGCCGCTACGGGCATCCAGAAGCATAATCACGAGCCTGCAGTTCTTGACATTCAGGATATTGTCAGGAAGAGCGAAGGTATGTGAGAACCCATAGACCTGTCCCCCTTTCACTTCGGCAGGCACAGACCCGGGCACACCCCTGACATCCTGGCTGAAACCTCTGCCCACATGCTGATGCCACATATCCTTACCGTCTATCAACGCGGGTTTGTCCCCCCACCCCGGCACTTGGCCGGTGCCTGAGAATCCGTTCTTCTGCGCATACTCATGGGAGTCCACATTCACATCATTCTCAATGATATAATATCCTATGCGCAGGTCGGAAGAGGAGGAGTCATAGTCACTGTCAAACATCACTCTCGTGTCAACAGAAAGACGGCGGCTGTCAGAATCAAGACTGCAAGACGCCTCCTCCACAGAACCACGCAAAACGCGCCGGCTCATCTTCTCCAGTTCCTGTTCCAAATCACGGGGATGACATCCGTGTGTACGGTTAATCAATGTATAAGGAGCCGTCTCGTCGGTAGTGAAGGCACTCAGCTGCCATTCAGGCGTTCCCATCGGGTCGTTTCCGTAAGTATGCAGCGCTATGCCTATGAACTCGTCGCCCATCTTTTCGCTCATGCGCTCAAAGACATATATGCCCCACGGACAAGCGGCACACCAGGTGCCGGTACGCTCCTCCACCACCCAGCGGCGTGTGCGCACATACGCTGTGCCCTGAACTTCGGAGCTGTCGGCAGAGGGGCTGTCAAGCCTGATTGTGTAATCGAAACCGTCTGTCCCCTGTCCGGGAGTATAATCAGTGCGCCAGGTAACATCGGCGGAGGCTCCAGGCGCCAATATACGTGTCAGGTATTCTTTGGTAAACTCCTGTCCGTCGACAGCTAAAGTAAGGGTGAAACCCTCTATCTCGGAATCCGTTTCGTTGACCACCCTGCCGAGTATCTGGAACTCTTGCCCGACAGCGGAAATGGCCGGTGTCTCGGACACGAATGTCAATGCAGCCGACGCATAGGACACGGCTGAACCGGCTATTGCCAAAACGGCAAGTATCGCTGTATGTTTCAGTTTCATATAAGTATTTAAACGGAGGGCACGCTGAGTGACGTGCCCTCCGGATTGTATTGGTTGATTATTTGAGAATTATTTTCACCACATCGGTGCGAGTGCCTTTTTCTATACGGAGCAGATAGATGCCGCCGTTCAGATGGGAAACGCCGATAGACGCACCGTTTCTGCCGGCTGCTACTTTCACGCCTCCGAGAACGAACAGTTCGGCCTTGTCGTAGTCTCCGGAGATAGCTATCGCGTCCGGTCCGACACTGACAGCAGGAGTGTCGCCCCAAACCTCTTCGACAGCGGAATATACGTAATCCAAAGGTGCGGAAAGAGGTGATACGCGTCCGTCGCGGTAGTATGCCTGTACGGTGTAGGAAGCCTGAGCGAGGGGATTCCTGTCCGTAAACTTGATATAGGGTGCGTATACCACTACGTCATTCACTTTCTCGCCGTTACGATAAACGTTGTAACCTATGATTTCGGAATCCTTCTGAGCCTTGGACGCATCGGACGCCTCTGCTGTGATGTCGGCGTGTATAGACCAGATGCAATTGCCGTATTCGCGGAGAGTGGCCTCATTTTCGCCGGAATAAATCTTCTCGTATTCGTCGTGCATGGAAGCCCATGTGTCGCCGTCGTCCTCAGAGAACAGGTCGGTGACACCGGGAATGCAATCGGTCACTTTCTGATAATACAGCGGCGGATAAGTGGCGTCGTAGCGTGTCAGATTCACCGCCAGGCGATAAGTCTTGCCCTCTTCAATCCGTACGGGACGCGGCAGCCATGCAGTGGAAGAGACGACCTTGTCAAACGGACCTTCGAAAGCGGTGCGGGACACTTCCTTGCCGTCGGCGTATACCACAGCCTCGGCACGTGTGCCGTCTTCCATTGTGCCGGGCATATCATACAGGAATGCAGAGACACCGGATATGTATTCGCCTACGTGTGCCTTAAGGTCAGAGGGGCGCAAATCTATGGCCAGCATTATCGGCTCGCCCTCGTTGGCGGCGGCGGCATCGGCCTCCACGTATGAGTTGATGAGGTGGGAAGCATCCCAGGCCTTCATCGTATTCTTCCAGGTGAGCGTCACCTCCTTGTCTGAGGACGAAATGACACGCAGGCCTTCGGGAGCGTCAGCCTTCAGCTCGTCATTGATACCTATGCAGTCTATAGCCCATACAAGCATGGCCTTGCCTTCGCCATGAGCATTGAAACGCACCTGGAATACCTTACCCTTCACAGCCGGAGCCAGGTCTATCTTAAAGAAATTCCAGTTGCCGTGTCCCATGTCCGCCGCACAGATGCTCTCGAGTGTTTTCCATTCATAGCCGTCGGTGGAGTACTCGACGTCCAGATAGTCGGAAGAACGGTCCTGACCAAGCACATTGGCCTCCTTACTCATGGCATAGAAGCTGAGGAACAGATTGTCATCGGCATCGGCGGCATCGTGATAGCGGCTCGTATAGGCGTTTGCCCAAGGGGTCTCGGCCGTACTTGTGACCTGCACGAAGGGATTGTTGTTTTCCCAGTCGCGTACATTCAGGGACCAGTCGATTACAAGCGGATTCGCCACCACTGTCTCAGCGTGCCAGTCCTCTCCGTAATACTGAGGATTACCGAAAGCGTCAAGGGTGCAATCGTCGAAATTGTCATAGCTCAGCAGCGTGGTCAGGGGTGAAAGATAAGCACTTACGGATGCTGACTTCGCGCTTGTCTTGTCCTCGCCTCCCTTTGTATAGAGGGTCTTGGCGTATGCCACGTGCGAGGAGCCTATCTTGCCGTCAGCAGTCACGATGAACTCACCGCCTGCCTCGGTCACGGCTTTAGTCTCCACAAGTTTGCCGTCTATATAGACCTCATAACCCCTGAGGGCAAGGCCTTCATGTATGGCGGGCACACCTTCCCAACGGAATGTGACCTTGTCCGGAGAACTGTGATAAAGACTTATCTTCTTAGGCGCGGAAAGTGACAGCGAACCGGGACTGTCCACTGTCAGGAGCGTTGTAGAGCCGGCTGAACCGGCGTAATTCTCTGAGGTGAAAGCGATGTTCCTGCCGTCGCCACTGACAGCCAAAACATTGTCTGATGCAAAGTCTGTGTCAGTAATGTCCGCAGCACATTCCGCCAGATACTCCTTAAGGGTCATGAATGTCTCGGTGTTGGCGTCATAGTAGTAATTCACGCCATTCCAGGAACTGTCTGTGATTCTGGCAAAAATATCCCCTCTGTCCGTGATAGCCTGTCCTGTCACTCCATATATGCCTTCAGGCAGATTTATGGGTGTAAGGGTAGCTGTGGGAATATCATATACTCCGAGATAATATACGGAATAACCGCTGCCGTATACCAGTACCTTGGTGCCGTCTCCGCTCCAGCCGGCTATGCCGGAACCCATAGCATAAGCCTCCGGGTCAGGCAACTCAATCGGGACACAGGTCTGCGGGTCTGTCCAGATAGCCGGATAGCGGACAGCACCGTTGGCTCCGGACTGCAATACGACACCATAGACCGCAGTACCGTCCGGCGAGATGCCGCACAGCTCGCAGCCTATGGCACTTGCCGGAGTGGCGAAATCAACGTAGACATATTTGTCGGTTGCCGGGTCATACTGCCAACCCATTATGCCGGCCGGGAAATAACTTTTTTGTGTCTGGCCCACGACAAATGTTCCATCGGCCGAAATGCCCACGGCGTATGAACCATCTTCCTCATCCTCGTAAGCGGAGGCTTCTTCCAGTCCTCCGTCAAGCACATGGCATCTGCCGTCGCGCCATACGGCGGCATGGAATATAGGCAGGCCCTTCTCTTCGTCCGCAGCAGCCTTCTTCATAGGCGGCACGAAATCTCCGCCACCTCCTGCGGGCAGACGCATGGCGTCATCTTTCACGGCGCCCGCAATCATGCCGAGGTCGTTTACAGCTTTGAATACGCCCGACTTGGAACAGTCGGTGCCGTCATAATCCGTAAGCCATGAAATGCCCGATGTCTTGTCCCAAAGAAAACTTCTGTGGGTCATGAAGGTCCAATCGGAGTTATATCCGGTACTGGTACCCACGAGTTTGGAGCCGTCGGCAGACATGGCTGTGGCTGGAGCTTGTTCCAACGTCTGGAGCTTGTTCTCAGCCTGCACATCCGCAGGAAAGAATGTGGCGCCGCACGTCAGTGCCCCGACTGTCATAAATAAAAACTTACTCATAGATATTTTGTTGATAAATTGGTTTAGGGTGGTCAAATTGAACTTCGAGAATGTCAGGATGCGGGATTTACTCAGACACTATTTTGCATAAGCAAATAAAATTGCAATAAGATATGCCCGATGCAAATTTAACAATTTATATCCAATGGACAAAAAAAGGCACGTAAAATTCATGACTTTTGTACATCACAAATGTACAACTAAGTGAATCCAGTGTGTATTCAGTTTCCGGACGCGGAAGCGTCAATCCGCAGCACATCGTCGCAGTAAGGAGCTATTACGGACTGGTGGTGAGCAATGATGATAATGGTCGAGTTGGGGCATCTTTGCGACAGGCGCCGCATCAGAGTAGCTGCGGTGTCCGAATCCAAGGCGCTGTTGAATTCATCAAGGACCAGTATGCTTCCGGAGTGTAACAGGGCGCGGGCTATCGCTATGCGCTGTGCCTGGCCTTCGCTGAGACCACCTCCCGCCTCGTCGCATGAAGTGTCAAGTCCGAGCGGCAGGTCATGTACAAAATCGGCTGCGGCTATATGCAGGGCTTCATACATTTGCCCGTCTGTGGCGTTTGGCGAGGCCAACAGAAGGTTGTCGCGGATAGAACCTTGCAACAGTGAGTTGCCTTGGGGCACATAGAGGAAGTTGCAAAGGGTCGCCGTCGAGACTTTCCGGCTTTTACCCTCGCCGTATATTTCTATACTGCCGGCATCTGGCTTCAGCAGCCCGAGCAGCAGTTTTATAAGTGTGGTTTTTCCGGCTCCCGTAGACCCGACAATCATTGTGCGGCTGCCGGGCTTGAAATCGTGGGTAAAACGAGACAGAATGTCATTGCCCTCCGATTCATATCTGAATGACAGGTTTTCAACCCTTATTCCGGCGTGGGAATAGACCCGACATTCTTGCTCATTGTTCTCCGCAGGCACCCGGACATCTATTTCCCGGAGCCTGTCTATCGCGACCGAAGTGGAAACAAACGTCGGCATATAGCTTGACATCCCGGCTATGGGGCGCTGTATCCGGCTAACCAGCTGTATGAAGGCCGACATTGTTCCGAATGTGATGATTCCGGCTTTAAGGCTGAAAATGCTCCATCCGAAGGCTGTGAGATAGCCTGTCACAAACCCGATTCGGGTCATTGCGGAGCTTGCTGTGGTAAGTCTGGCTTGTTCCCTGTTGGCAGCGTTAAGTTTTTGCTGTATATAGACAAGCCGGCAATCCATTTCCCCGATACATTCAAGCGATTTCAGCACCATGCGATGCTTGAGTCCTTCCTGCATCGAAATCTGGACGTCGCCTTCACCCTTGCGTATTTCGGCGGTAAGCCGGCGGTGTCTCCTGAAATAGAGTTTGCTTGCCAGCAGACACACGGGCATGATTATGACAGGAGCCAGCGCCAGATACGGATTCATACATGTGAGAAACACGAATGATGCCGCGAGCTGCACTGTCATCACCAGCATTGCCGGCAGTTGAGAGAGAGCGAATGTCGTGATGGTACGCACATCAAGCGTCAGGCGGTTGAGCATATCGCCGCTATGGAAACCCTGCTGTCCGTTGACAAAGGGCAAGGTCATCAGCACATTGAAGAGCCGGCGATTGACCATATTATTCATGAGCATAGTTGCGCGAGTCTCCAGATATCTGGCCCACTGCGACACTGACACATCGCCCAGAAGACACGCCACCATCAGTACGAACCATACCAGGAGTGAGCCGTCCTGAGCGGATTGCTTTCCCGTGGCACAGTCAATGGCGGTCTTGCTCAGCCAGATGAAAGTCAGCATCAGGCCCACTTTGGATATGCCAAGCAGCGTCCGCAGAATCGCGGTGCGATGGAACCCCTCGGTAATGTGCCACAGATAACGGAGATATGATACTGTTCGTCTCAAGGTTTACGGGTTGTTCTTTTTACAAAGTCTCTTGTGCCGAATATCATTCGGTTGATGCATAAGAAGGTGGCCTCCGCCGGCATTAAGGGGAAAAGCAAGGTGTAATTGCGTATGGCCATACGGACCTTGCCCTTAAAGCCTCCGATAAAACTCTTCCGGGCCACGGTCTGTCTGTACAATTCGGAATAATATCCGAAATTGCCTCCGGCGATAATATCTTCCAGCACTCTTTCGGATTTCTCCGCATATGTCCTGTCGTACAGCGGCATTTGCGACTCAGGCACTCCGAGGTGCCTGACCGCTATGCACGCAAATAGTTTCCAGCCTTTGGTCATGCCGAATCTCCGGATGTTGTCCTTAAGACGCTCTGTATCTATGTCGCCGCTATGGGAGTGGAATATCATAGCCCAGTCACATAGTTGGCGCAATCCTATCCCTCCCATAACGTAATGACGCCATGCGTGATAAAATATGAATATAGCATCGAAATCTACAGAAGGAAGCGGCACATCGGCATCGCCTATGGACAGCGTCCTTCTGTCCTCGGAGTGTTCCAGCTCCTCTGTCACCCAGTCCTGAAAGCGCCTGTTGCGTAGCGGCGAATAAAATCTTGACGCTATGCGATGCAGCTCGACCGTAATGCCGTCCATGTCGAAATCGAAATGCTGCTCGGTTTCAGCGCATGAACTCTTGTCGCCGGTCAGCTTTTCCCTGCATAAGGCCGATGCCTGTCTATAGTATTTTTTGCCCACATAAAAGTCTATGTCGCCGCTTTGACGCATCTGTGACATCCTGTAGTATCTCGCAACCCCGGGGCCTTTCAGCAAGACGCCATCGATGCCGTGCCGTGCGAGAAACTCCGTAAGGCGTGCAGCCGTTTTGTCAAGAACCAGATTGTTCTGAATCAGTCTCAGAGCGAATCTGTTCATTTTGGCGGATACCGCGCATGAGGGATGCAGCCTGTCGGGCAAGAACTGAATCCCTTCTATGATTATGCCTAATACAATATGCTTCTTCGCCAAACCGACGACGGCGTCCCAGTCAATGCTCTCAGGCAGTTCTTCCTCAGGCACCGGGGTGCCATACATACCGGCCCTCAGCAATAAGAAAAACGTGTCGATGAAATCGGTGTCTCGGGCTGTCATTACGATGGGGAGGGTCGTTATTTGTCGATAAGGCCTTTTTCATCCATCAGGCCTATGATGTATTCCGCGTCGGACAGCGCCTGTGCCTGTTCTATGCCATACTTGGCCACCAGCAGATTGGCGACATGGGTCAAATCGAACGATTTTCCCTTGAGTCCCTCCCAAAGCATGGCTGCCGACCGGTTGAGCTTAATCAATTTGCCGAAACTGTCGGAGTTGGCCCCTTCCGCCAACACGACATTCTGGCCCATTACAGTACGTAGGGTAAACCCTTTCTTTATCTTCATCTTATACAGGTGTTGTTTAGGTTCGTTTATCTTTAATAAGCCGACAATCCTTTCTGACATACGAAAGCGGCTTCGTCGTCCGGGCGGCAACGCAATTCGCAGCAGGCCACAGTCTGCGCCAGGCGCTCTATCGTCTTATGACGTATTTCCATAAGCCTGTCGCTTACAAACGGTAAGAAAAACACCGATGCGGTGAGCGAGGCGTAGGCTTTTAGCGGCGGGAGTCTGCGCAGGGCATTTTCCGGAGCCTGCACTATGCGCGTAAAGGCTCCTATAGGAGCATACGCATTGCGATAGCAATGCGTCTTGCCGCTCCATGGCGAGCCCCATGCCATGGCCGCGCCGTCGGCCGAGAAGCGCACCACGGGATTGTCGTCGTTGAGCAGCTCCGTGCCGGCGATGTTTTTTACCCACAGTCCGCTGTGGGTGCTTTTCCCGCTGCCGCTTTTGCCCTGAAACAGGTATGCCTTGCCCCGTAACGTCACTGCCGACGCATGTGTCAGCAGCGTTCCGTTATGGGCGGTGGCAAGCATAAAGGCAATCATCAGAGCGTGAGTCAGGAAGCAGGCGTCCCCCTCGTCGCTGTCAGGGCCGACCCCTATATCGGCCTTATCGAGTGTCGGCGGCATTTTCATCCACACGCGGGTCTCTTGCCGCTCCGTATGCATGAACTCCATGGCCAGGCAGGAGTCGGGCAGACGCGAGACTCGCGCGGCGATAAAGCCGGCTCCGGTTTTTGCCGGCTCGTATATCACTTCGGCATCGCACTGCGGCAGCTGCCACGTCCTGATGTCGGCCTCCAGCACCGGCTTTTCCGCCGTAAGGACAGCAAACGGAGCGTACCGGGAGCTGACGGCGGCCCACGCTGGGAGGTCTTCTGCCACCGATATACTGAAGGCGTTTTGCGCCACGAGATATAGTTCTTTCATCAATCAGCGTTTAAACGACATCCGGGCGGCCAAGGCGCGGGCACAGGCGCGAAGACGATAGCAGATGCGCCGGACCGGCCATATTATTTCCCAGATGCGCGTGTATATGAGATAGGAGGAGTCTGTCACGGCAAACCTCTTGCGCGGAATGGCATGCCAGGGGCGAAAGCCCGAGATGCGGTGTATTTCGGCCACGCGCCCTATTATCTCGGAGCGCCGCACCTGTTCGCACAGGAGGCAGTTGTCACCACGGGTTATGTATAGGCGTCTGCCGCCGGACTGCCTTATCTCCACCAGGCGATGCAACAGGTTTTTTTCCTCACCGTGGAGTCTATTCACGAAAAGCAGCAGGTCCCCCGGCGCGGGTTCTCCCTCCAGCGGAACCACGGCCACATAATGCTGCCCCCCCCAGATAAGGGGGCGCATACTATTGCCGGAAGTATACGACAATGTAAATCCTTGTCGCCGGAGACGCGCACGGCGCAAGTCAACGTAGTCCGTTATGTCCGAAGGGTGGTTCAAGAGGCTCGGATGTATAAAAAACGCTGGCTATAATAGTCAGCGTAATAGAGTTGCCGAATATGTATCAATCAACTTCGTCGGTTTCTTCAGAGTCATCTACGTCAACACCTGTACTGGTGCTTGAGAGGAACGAGCCTTCAAGAGCGAGTTCCAGTTCTTCAAGGTCGGGTTTTTCGTATTCCATACTGTATTACTTAATCTTAATATTGTTTACTGTTTACGTTTATATCAAATATCTTGTCTCGGACTTCGGGAATATGTATCCGAAGTTGCGGATTTGTCTTTTTATAACAAAACCAATTGTAAGAAGTTTATCCGAATGTGCATTTGCATGCCACATCCGCGATTTCGGGGAGAAAGTCAAGAGGATGTGTCCGGATGGGTGCGCATCCTCTTGACATTTATAGTTCGGGAAGTGAGGTCCGAATCCCGCAGGGAGATTACTTGACCATCACTTTCTTACCCATCACGATGTAGATGCCCTGCTGCAGCTCAACGGTCGTAGTGCCTACCACTACATTGGTCATAGCTGCCAGCTTGCCGTCGATAGTGTAGATAGCGACGTTGCCGAGCTCAGCTTCGGATGTGATATCAATTTTGCCTGTACCAGGGATAACGCTGAACGAGGAGGCATCGTTATCGGCGCCGACGCTTTCGATTCCGGAAGTCAGCTCGTCGGTGATGTCATTTCCCATTTCGTCGACGATGGCGATGCGGCGGGGAGCGGCCGAGGGTCCAGTGGGCTGAGCCGTGGCGCTATAGACTACCATACGGAAAGCGGGCAAAACCGCTTTTTCGCTGACGGGTTTGAATACACCTCCCGACAGGCCATACACTTTGTGGGGTTCGGTCGCGCCACCCTGGAATTCCTCGCGGTTGGCTGCCTTGAACAGGCCGTAGCCCTTGCTGGGTTCATCAAGGTCACCTTCGTCCTCCACCATCTGTGTTTCGAGAGTCTTCTTGATTGTGACGTTATGCAGGTCGAATGTAAAAGCGTTCTTAGCCGCTATCAGCAGAGGTGTGTTTGCGGGAACTTCATCGGACACCTTTTTAAACCAGATTTTGCCGACGGCTTCCTTGTCGAATCTGCTTACAGTGATATTATCGTCACCTTTCACGGGGAAAGGCAGACACACTGCGCTGAATCCATCTTTAAATGAGCGGCCATAAGTCACATTCGCGGCTGTAATGTCCATGGGGCAGTAGAATGCGGTCTTGTCTTCGATGACTACATTTTCGCACTTTCCATCAATGATTACGTTGTCATAGCCGATGAGATCAGCTGTCGCGGACTCTACAAACACATTTGCAGGTATGGAGTAGGTTTGTCGGTTCTCGGTAAAGAATCCGTTTTCATCTCTTGTCTGGACGTATTGCTGAGTGGTGCTGTTGGCTTGGTATTCGGTAATGCTGTAGACTTTAGACTCATCAGTAAGTGTAACCAGCTTGTTGCCGGAGAAGTCTACGCCAAACGCGCTGCGGGCGGCGAAACCGAGCTTGCCAAGAGTATCGTAAGTGGTTCTGTTTTTGTCATCGTCAACGAAAGCGCCTTTGCTGCCGTCCCAATTTGCAACATTAGTGTAAGAAGCATTAGCTCCCAGCGCACTATAAATCTGGCCATTGACAGCTACATTGGCCATTTGGCCGTTGAAAGTTCTGCAAAACGGAGCTGTACCTTCAATATTGATGACATGCCCGTTTCCGACAATTACACCACTAAACATACCTTTAATAGTTTCGGATGTAGTCACATCAGCGTTGAGGGTCACATCTTGATAATTAGCCTGCGCATCAGTCGAAGCCTGTGCCACAGCGTTGTTATAAGTCGTTTCAGCGGCCCTAAACTCATTTGTAGCAGTATTGTAAGTGCCCTGAGCTGTAGTTACTGCGGAATTGGCATCATTCAAAATGTTTAATTTGGTTTCAACATCTGCGTCAGCTGCATCTTTTTCATTCTCGGCTGCTGTAACAGCGTTTTTCTTTGTGGTGTATTCGCCTTCTGTATATGTCGCTATTGATGTGTTTTGGTCATTTATTGCTTTATTCTTAGCAGTCATTTGCGACCTTAAATCATTTATTGTAGTCTGATTATTTAAAACCTGGTATTTATCAAGGTCTTTAATATTATCTATAGCGCCAAAAGCTTGCTGAATAATATAGTCTTTACCTCCAGTATAAGAAGTAACGGACATAACGCCATCTACTCCATCTGTGTAATTGTATGTATTACCGGTTTTACCAAAATACACTTTAAGAAATTTCGGAGCAGTCGCGCTTTCGCTCATATATTTATCATAAAAGGCCATCAGACCAATCTCAGTGTATCCATCATTTAATGAAGAAGGATTAAATGAAACGTACAGCGTCTTAGGTTTGCCAAAACCGGTCCCAATTGTTTCTTTGTAATAAGCTACTGCAGATGATGATTCATCACCACTGTCATAATCTTCACTAAATAATTTAGCATTTGAAAAGGCTGTCTGCAACCATCCTACACGTTCTTTCACTCCATTTTCCTTAGCCTCGTTAAGATCCCTTTCAAGTGATTCATACTCACTTTTTAAGTCAGTGAGAGTCTTATTCATCCCAGCCAGGGTTTCTTCTGCCTTTCTAAAATCGGCATTAGCGGTCCTGAGGGCAGCTGCTTTTTCAGACTGTGTTTTTACGGCTGCATTATAATTCGTTTGGGCAGCAGTTTGTGCTGCGACTTTATCGTTATAGCCAGCTACAACCTCATCATACGCCGCTTTCGCATCGTCATAAGTCTTTTGAACTATTTCAGATACAGTACCTTTGATGGACGTAGGGTCGTTTATAGCTTTGATAAATTCCGACCAGCTGACCTTCGTCGTGCCATCGTTCAAAGTGACATCCTGGGCGTAAGCCGAACCTGCCGCGAGCAGCAACGCGGAGAACGTCAATTTTGCAATTTTTCCGTAAAACATAGTTTTAGTTAATTATGGTTATTTATTTGTTTTCTAAGCCTTTAAATGCCTGCAATAGCATTGTAAGAAGTCCCGCATACTTAAATGCGATAAAATATCGCGCAAAGATACAATATTTTCAGCGCTCCACAAAATATTCCCCAAAAAATCCTAAAAATCTCGTGATAACTAATGTATGCCCCGTTGTGCGATACCCGTAGGCTGCAAGTCACAAATCGCAGAAGCATCCCGTAACCTTAACGTTACGGGATACCTCTGCGGTCTTATGCGATAAGGTGAGGATTACTCCTCTTTTTCCTTGGCGGAACGGCGCGATGTGCGGGGCTTCTTGGCGGCCGGCGCTTCCTGCTCCGGTTCGGGAAGACCTGCGAGCTGCGCGTCTATCATTATTCGTCCGCAATACTCGCAGACAATGATTTTCTTGTGCATTTTGATTTCCAGCTGACGCTGTGGCGGTATGCGGTTGAAGCATCCGCCGCAGGCATTGCGCTGCACGGTGACAATGCCGAGTCCATTGCGGGCATTCTTGCGTATGCGTTTGAAAGCCGCAAGGGTGTAGGCGTCGATGAGGGGCTCCAGCTCCAGAGCCTTCTGACGCAGGTTCTCCTCCTCTGTCTTCGTCTCGCTAACGATGCTGTCAAGCTCGGAGCGTTTTTCGGCAAGGATGTGTTCGCCGTCGGCCAATTCCTCCTCGGCCGTGGCTATATCCGCCTGTCGGGCCTCCTGGGTGGCGGTGAACTCGCGTATATTCTTCTCGGCAAGCTCTATCTCCAGGCCCTCGAACTCTATTTCTTTGCTCAGGAAGTCGTACTCGCGGTTATTGCGCACATTGTCCTGCTGCTGACGATAGCGCTCTATCTTGGCCTCGCGGTCCTTGATTTCGCCGCTTTTCTGCAATATCTGCTTCTTTAGGTGAGCTATCTCGTCCTTGAACTTCTGGATACGGGTCTGGAAACGGGCTATGTTGTCCTCCAGGTCCTTCACCTCGTTGGGAAGCTCGCCGCGAAGTGTCTTGATGCGGTCTATCTCGCTGAAGATGGTCTGCAGTTCATAGAGCGACTTGAGACGCTCCTCTACGCTGCGTTCTTTCTCAGTTTTCTTGTCTGTGGCCATATACTTTTGTTTCTTTGTTTATATGCAATTGATGGGCGAGGTCTCGTTCTCGGCAAGGTATGTGCCCAGCTCCGGGAATCGCTCGCGGATGATACGTGCGAAAATCTTCTTGGTGCAGATTTCGCTCTCGAAGTGTCCGATGTCCGCTATCAGTATCTGCCCTGCAAAGGCGGTGTAGTCGTGGTATTTCACATCGCCGGTGACAATCACGTCGGCATGCTGTTCCACCGCATCGCGTATCAGGGAAGCTCCGGCGCCTCCGCAAACAGCCACACGGCGAACAGTGACCCGAGGCATGGATTGCGAATAGCGCATACACTGCACATGGAAGGTCTCTTTCACCTGACGCAGAAACGCAAGCGCCGGCTTGGGCTGTACGGAGCCTATTATACCAAGCCCCCTGTGCGGGTCATGAGAATCAGGACTAAGCACTTCCATGTCAGACACCCCCAGCACACGTGCTATCTCATAGCTGACTCCCTCGCAGGTGCGGTCAAGATTGGTGTGGGCCGCATACAGGCAGATTCCTTCCCGGACGGCGTCCATGACTATCCGTCCACGCTCGTCGGACGGGGTTATATGCCTGAGTCCGCCGAAAAGCAGCGGGTGATGACTCACTATCAGGTTGCAGCTGCGCTCTTTGGCCTCCTCCATAATGTCGGAAGTGACATCCAGACAGCAAAGCACCCCCGTGACAGGACGTGCCGGGTCTCCCACCTGCAGTCCGGCATTGTCGTAGCTCTCCTGCAACTGACGGGGGGCGAAGGACTCGATGGCTTGCGCTACGTCCGCAACCGTTACAGTATGCTTCTGCTCTTTCACTTCTTATCGTCACTAAGGTCTATACGCAAGTTCAACTCATCCAACTGGGCAGGGTCAAGCGGAGAGGGTGACTCGTTCATCACGTCACGGCCCGAATTGTTCTTCGGGAAGGCGATGGTATCGCGGATGGAGTCAAGCTCGGCCAGCATGGACACGAAGCGGTCGAAGCCGAGCGCCAGACCGCCGTGAGGGGGTGCGCCGTACTTGAAGGCATTCATCAGGAAGCCGAACTGCTCCTGAGCCTTCTCGGGAGTGAAGCCCAGCAGCTCGAACATGGTATCCTGCAGCTCGCTGTCATGAATACGTATGGAACCGCCGCCAAGCTCGGTGCCGTTGACGACTATATCGTATGCGGTGGCACGCACTTTTCCGGTGTCGCTGTGCAGCAGAGGTATGTCCTCGGGATTGGGCGACGTGAAGGGGTGGTGCATTGCGTAATAGCGCTGTGTCTCCTCATCCCACTCAAAGAGCGGGAAGTCCACTACCCAAAGGGGGGCAAACACATTCTTGGGACGCAGCCCCAGACGACGGCCCATCTCCAGGCGCAGCTCGCACAACATCTTACGGGTCTTCATGGCGGGGCCGCTCATTATCAGCATCAGGTCGCCGGGCTTGGCGTCCATGCGTTCCGCCCAGGCGCGGAGCTCGTCGTCCGAGAAGAATTTGCCCACGCTGCTCTTTATGGAGCCGTCCTCGTTCAGCTTGACCCACACAAGGCCTTTGGCGCCTATCTGCGGACGCTTCACGAAGTCTACCAGTTCATCTGTCTGCTTGCGCGTATATCCCGCACAGCCGGGGGCGCAGATACCTACCGTAAGCTCGGCGTCATCCATTACAGAGAAGCCTTTGCCCTTGACCAGGTCATTAAGCTCGACAAACTTCATGCCGAAGCGTATATCCGGCTTGTCGGAACCGTAGTACTTCATGGCGTCGGCCCAGGTAATGCGCGGGAACTGTCCGGTAAAGTCTATGTTTTTAACATACTTGAATATGTGCTTGACCAAGCCCTCGAACATCTGTATCACGTCCTCCTGCTCCACGAAGCTCATCTCGCAGTCCACCTGAGTGAACTCCGGCTGGCGGTCGGCGCGAAGGTCTTCGTCGCGGAAGCACTTGGCAAGCTGGAAGTAACGGTCGAAGCCGCTCACCATAAGCAACTGCTTGAACAGCTGAGGACTCTGAGGCAGGGCGTAGAACTCACCCGGGTTCATGCGGGAAGGAACCACGAAATCGCGTGCGCCCTCGGGAGTGGACTTCACAAGTATAGGAGTCTCTATCTCGAGGAAACCGTTGGCATCCAGATAACGACGTATCTCGAAAGCCATGCGGTGGCGCAGCTCCAGATTGGCGCGCACATTCGGACGTCGCAGGTCCAGGTAGCGATATTTCATGCGGAGGTCATCGCCGCCATCCGTGTTATCCTCTATCGTGAACGGGGGCACATCGCTGGAGTTCAGCACATTGAGCGCCGCAGCGATAATCTCGATGTCGCCAGTGGGCATATTCGGGTTCTTAGACTGACGCTCGTCCACGCGCCCCGTAACCTGAACCACATACTCTCGCCCCAATCTGGAGGCAGCCTCACACAGCTCCTTGTTCACATCATTGTTGAACACAACCTGAGTTATTCCATAACGGTCGCGGACATCCACGAAAATCATGCCGCCCATCTTGCGCACACGCTGCACCCAGCCGGCTATCACCACCTCTCTGCCAACGTCGGAGAGGCGCAGCTCTCCGCATGTCGTATTCCTGTACATACTCGTAGTCGATGTTTTTACACTTTAATTCCGCCCGCATTCCACCCGGGGAGTGCAGACTTTTAAACACGCAAAGTTACTATTTTTTTTTGAAAACATCAACCCTCCCGGACACATTTACCTTTTATAACCTTATAAGACGCTAATTTTCAGTTATTTATGACAAATCAAGGTTGAATCGATATCCCGGAAGGCCATGCTACGGCACCTCGGGAACAGCCAATAATGCGCTTTCATGGATGCCACATCATTTTTATTTGCACATTTTTTCAGCTTTATTTTATCGTTTGATAAAATTTTGTTAATTTCGCGACATTGTAACATGCCTGACAAGAAACAAATCAATACCTTAAATTATATGAGCAAGAACAAGCAACCGGCTCCTCCGAAGGAGAACCCACAGAATATTCCCGTGGATGAGCTGATGACCGCTACCGGTGTGCCCGAGAACGCATTCCGCGAACTCTCGGAAAACGAGGAATATGTCCCCGTAATGCACCCTGTGAAGCCTCAGCAAGAGGTCACCGTCTACTCTGTGGGAGTAGGCCTTCTGATGGCCATTATCTTCAGTGCCGCCGCCGCTTACCTGGGCCTGAAAGTAGGCCAGGTATTCGAAGCCGCAATCCCCATCTCGATTATCGCCGTAGGCCTCAGCGGCGCTCTCAAGAAAAAGAATCCTCTTGGCCAGAACATTATCATTCAGAGTATAGGCGCCTGCTCCGGCGTAATAGTGGCCGGCGCGATATTCACACTCCCGGCCCTCTACATCCTCAAGGCCAAGTATCCCGAAATCACCGTCAACTTCATGCAGATATTCCTCAGCTCCCTGTTGGGCGGTGTACTCGGTATTCTGTTCTTCATTCCCTTCCGCCGCTACTTCGTAAAGGACATGCACGGCAAGTACCCCTTCCCCGAAGCCACCGCCACAACACAGGTGATAGCATCCAGCGCCGCGCCCAAGAGTTCATCCGGACAGGCCAAGGTACTCATAATAGCCTCTCTAATAGGCGGTCTGTACGACTATATAGTAGCCACCGTGGGACTATGGGCCAACACCGTCACCAGCACCGCATACACGTGGGGACAAACAATGGTGGAGAAGACCAAAGTAGTCCTCTCCTGCAACACCGGCGCCGCCCTGCTGGGTCTCGGCTATATAGTAGGTCTGAAATACGCCTTCGTCATTTTCGCCGGCTCTATATTCGTCTGGTGGATTGTAATTCCCCTGTTGGGCACCTACGGTTCAGAAGCCATGACGGCCATGGCTCCGGCCGAATTGTTCTCCAACGCGGACTTCGGCGTGCGTAACATAGGTATCGGCGGTATCGCCATGGCCGGCCTCATAGGCATCATCAAGAGCTGGGGCATCATACGCCAGGCCGTAGGTCTGGCAGGCCGCGAACTCAAGGGCAACGTCTCCACCGCCAAGCCCATACGCTGGCAAGAAGACATCTCCATGAAGCATATCGTGGTCTTCATCCTGCTGGCCTGCGTCTCCGTACTCATCTTCTTCATGTTCGGTGTCATCTCCTGCTGGTGGCAGGCCGTCATAGCATGGGTCGTAGTACTCGTCATCGCCTTTCTGTTCACCACTGTCGCCGCAAACGCCATCGCTATCGTGGGTTCCAACCCTGTGAGCGGCATGACACTTATGACCCTTATCATCGCCTCCGCGATATTTGTGGGCATAGGTCTCAGCGGCCAGTCCGGCATAGTGGCCTCTATGGTCATAGGCGGCGTGGTATGTACCGCCCTTTCGATGGCCGGAGGCTTTGTGACAGACCTCAAGGTAGGCTACTGGCTCGGTTCCACGCCCCGCAAGCAAGAGACATGGAAATTCCTGGGCACACTGGTATCCGCAGCCACAGTGGGCGGCGTGATAATGGTACTCAACCAGGTTTACGGTTTCGAGGGCGACGACGCTCTTGTAGCGCCCCAGGCCAACGCGATGGCCGCAGTCATAGACCCGCTTATGATGGGCGGCAACACACCTTGGATTCTCTACATGACCGGTGCCATACTGGCTCTTATACTCAACTGGCTCGGTGTCCCCACCCTCGCTTTCTGCCTCGGTATGTTCATTCCCCTGCAGCTCAACACTCCGATGCTCGTAGGCGGCGCGGTGGCCTGGTTCGTTTCACACAGCTCCAAGCAGAAAGAGGTCAACGAGGCCCGTCAGGACCGCGGTACCCTCATCGCCTCCGGACTCATTGCCGGCGGTGCCCTCTTCGGAGTATTCGCAGCTATCACGGAGTTCTTCAAGGACCCCGAAGCCACTACCGGATTCGCAGGTTTCATCAACTCCTGCATGCCTCAGAACTTCATGGGCAGCGCCGATGCGGCACAGACCTTCACGCAGGTCGGCGGCCTCATCATGTACGCGCTCATAATCCTGTATGTAATCTGGGATTCCAAGAAGGCCAGACCTCTCGCCAAGTAAAGCGTCCGCTTCACACATACTCACAGCTCCCGGCCACCGCGCCGAGAGCTGTGTTTTTGTACCCCGCACATGTGTATTTGCACATTCGGGAATTTTTCTGTATCTTTGCACACTGTGGCCGCGCGCCATGCGCGTACTGCTTAATACTGAAAATATACATAAATATAAATATGGCAAAGCAAGAAGATGTCTTCAAGACGGTTATAGCCCATGCCAAGGAATACGGCTTCGTATTCCCGAGCAGCGAGATTTATGACGGCCTGAGCGCCGTGTATGACTACGCCCAGAACGGTGTGGAACTCAAGAACAACATAAAACGCTACTGGTGGGAGGCCATGACCATGCTCCACGACAACATCGTCGGCATTGATTCCGCCATTTTCATGCACCCCACAGTCTGGAAAGCCTCCGGACACGTAGATGCCTTCAACGACCCCCTCATCGACAACCGCGACTCAAAGAAGCGTTACCGCGCCGATGTGCTCATAGAGGACTGCATAGCCAAGTTCGAGGAGAAAATGGACAAAGAGGTAGCCAAAGCGGCAAAACGCTTCGGCGACGACTTCGATGAAGCCATGTTCCGCCAGACCAATCCCCGTGTGCTTGCCAATGCGGCCAAGCGCGACGAACTGCACGCCCGCTATGAGAAGGCTATGAACGACAACGACCTGGCCGAACTCAAGCAGATAATTCTCGACTACGAAATAGTCGACCCCATAAGCGGCACTCGCAACTGGACCGATGTGCGCCAGTTCAACCTCATGTTCAAGACCGAAATGGGCTCTACCGCAGATGGAGCCATGGATGTCTACCTGCGCCCCGAGACCGCCCAGGGCATATTCGTGAACTACCTCAACGTACAGAAAACAGGACGTATGCGCATACCCTTCGGCATAGCGCAGATAGGCAAGGCTTTCCGCAACGAGATTGTGGCCCGTCAGTTCATTTTCCGCATGAGGGAGTTCGAACAGATGGAGATGCAGTTCTTCGTGCGTCCGGGCGAGGAGCTGAAATGGTTCGACTACTGGAAAAACACACGCCTGGCCTGGCACAAGGCCCTCGGCCTGGGCGATGACAAATACCGCTTCCACGACCACGAGAAACTGGCCCATTACGCCAACGCCGCCACCGACATCGAGTTCCGTATGCCCTTCGGCTTCAAGGAAGTGGAGGGTATCCATTCCCGTACCGACTTCGACCTCACCCAGCACGAGAAATACTCCGGCAAAAACATCAAGTACTTCGACCCGGAGTTGAACGAGAGCTACACTCCCTACGTCATAGAGACATCCATAGGCGTGGACCGTATGTTCCTTTCCGTATTCTGCAGCGCCTACGAGGAGCAGAAGCTGGAAGGGGGCGACTCCCGTGTGGTAATGCACTTCCCCGCACCTCTTGCCCCGGTGAAATGCGCCGTACTGCCACTGGTCAAGAAAGACGGGCTGCCTGACAAGGCCCGTGAGATACAGCATCGTCTGCGTTTTGACTTCACTTGCGCATACGACGAGAAAGACTCCATAGGCAAGCGCTACCGCCGTCAGGACGCCATTGGCACTCCCTACTGTATAACCGTAGACCACCAGACACTGGAAGACAACACCGTAACGCTCCGCAACCGCGACTCGATGGAGCAGCAGCGTGTAAGCGTGGACGACGTAGAACGCATCCTTAAAGAAGAAGTGAGCTTGAACTCACTCCTGAAGAAACTGATGTAATCACAAAGTCAACCCATAACAGACAAGCAAATGAAAAAGTACCTCCCGATAGCGATAATAGGAGGCATAGTCCTGATTCTGATAATCTGGCTCGCCGCAGGATATAACGGAATGAACTCCGCAAGCCTTGAGGTAGATGAGTCCTGGGCCAATGTCCAGAGTCAATACCAGCGACGCAAAGACCTCATTCCCAACCTTGAGGCCACTGTAAAGAAATATGCGGAACACGAGAGCAAGACTTTCACGGCCGTTACCGAAGCCCGTGCCGGTGTGGACAAGTCCCAGCAAGCCGTAAACTCGCTCCCTAAGGAAATACCCTCCGACGAACAGCAGATGGCCCGCTACCTTCAGACACAGGCCGAAGCCAAGAAAGCCCTTGACCTCTATATCAACGCGGTAGCCGAGGCCTATCCCGACCTCAAGGCCAACGAGAACTTCCGCGACCTCCAGACTCAGCTGGAGGGCACCGAGAACCGCATCCAGGTGGCACGTGCCAACTACAACGAGACGGTGAAGAAATACAACAAGAAGGTCACATCCTTCCCCAATGTGCTGATTTCCGGCATGTTCGGTTTCCAGAAGCACAGCAGCTTCCAGGCCGACGCCGATGCCGCCACCGCACCCAAAGTATTTGACGAATGAAAAAGCTACTGATATACGGCCTGCTCGCCGCCGCACTGCTTCCCCTCGCCTCCTGCGGCATGGACGAGCCTAATGACACACAGACTCCCTGGCGCGAGGAGAATGACGACTGGATGCTGGCCAAACAAATGGAAAAAGACGCCGATGGCAATCCGGTCTACGAGAAAGTGAACTGCGCCTGGGACCCTAACGCCTACGTACTGATGCAGTGGCATAACGACCGCTCGCTGACAGCTTCGAAGCTCAAACCCATAAGCACCAGCACCGTAGACGTGCGCTACGAAGTCCGGACCATCGACGGCAAAGAGGTGGACAATTCCAAAAACCGCACCACTCCGGCCCCCGGCGTATACCGTTCCAAGCTAAACTCCAACATAACCGGTTGGGTGATGGGCATAGGCAATATGCACGTCGGCGATACATGCACTATCCTTATTCCCTATAGCCAGGCCTACGGCTCCATTCCTTACAACGGCCTGAAAGCCTACTCGTCTCTCATCTTCAACGTCCGCCTTGTGGATATTCCAGGATTTGAGAAACCAATTTAACCGACCGCCGTTTCCCCTATAACGGAGGCGGCCTACATACTTCTGCGATATGCTCACCTACATTAACTGGGATGTAAATCCCGTTCTCATAGCCTTAGGGTCTATAGAAATCCGTTGGTACGGACTGATGTTCGCCATAGGATTCCTTTTAGGCTACTGGATTGTCTCCAAGATGTTCAGACACGAGGGAGCGCCCGAGAAATGGCTCGGCACCCTGCTCATCATTCTCGTGGTCTGCACTGTAGTAGGCGCGCGTCTCGGCCACGTCTTCTTCTACGAATGGGACTATTACAGCCGGCACACTGACGAAATACTTAAAATCTGGGAAGGAGGCCTCGCCAGCCACGGCGGCGCCATAGCCAACTTCATCGGTCTATGCCTCTTCTCCTGGATTGTGGCCAAGAAAAACCCCTCCTGGACCATTGACAAGATTGTGGTGCCCATAGCCCTTGTGGGAGGTCTGATACGACTCGGCAATCTCTTCAACTCAGAGATTTACGGTTCCGCCACCGATATGCCCTGGGGCTTCGTCTTTGTCCGCAATGGAGAAACGCTGCCGGCTCATCCCACCCAGCTATATGAGGCTCTCGCATATTTCGCTCTCTTCGGACTGCTGATGTATATGTATTGGAAGCGCGACGCCGAGGAACGCCCCTGGCTGCTGACAGGTGTATTCTTCCTTTGGACTTTTGCCGCCCGCTTCCTTATAGAGTTCATAAAGAACCCCCAGGAGGAATGGGAACGCTACATGACCCTGAACATGGGTCAATGGCTCTCCATCCCCTTTATCATCGTAGGGGCGGGCATGATAGTCTACGCGCTCATACGCCCCAGACAGAAATGGACTTTCCCCGGCAAATTCGCCGAAGAACTCGCTTCCTCCTCCAAAAAACAATGAAATTTGCGGAAGTAAATCCCGCGTTAAAAATTCTTACTTATGCGCACAGAAAAAGAACTTGAAGGCGTGACGCTGCTCGGAAATCAGGGCACCGTTTACCCAAACGACTACAACCCCTCGCTGCTCGAGACTTTCGAGAACAAACACCCGGGGCGCGACTATGTGGTGACTTTCGACTGCCCGGAGTTCACCACCTTGTGCCCCAAGACCGGACAGCCGGATTTCGGACACATTTACATAAAATACATACCCCGCACACGAATGGTGGAAAGCAAGAGTCTGAAACTCTACCTTTTCTCCTTCCGCAACCACGGCGACTTCCACGAGGACTGCGTCAACATCATTCTCAACGACCTTTGGGAACTAATGGACCCCAGATACATTGAAGTGAAAGGACGCTTCATGCCCCGTGGCGGGATAAGCATACACCCTTTCGCATGCAAAGCCGACCCTGAACACCAACACCTGGTATCCGCCCGCACCCTCAGCGAACTGGAAGCATAAACTTTAGAGGCTATGAAAAAAGATGCTATACTCGTCCTTTCCGGCGGGATGGACTCCGTCACTATGCTTTATGAATACAAGAGCCGCATAGCGCTCGCCGTGAGTTTCGACTACGGCTCCAACCATAACAAGCGCGAGATAGAATGTGCCGCCTACAACTGCCGCAACCTTGACATAGAACACATGACGATACCCCTTGACTTCATGGGCAAATATTTCAAGTCCTCCCTCCTGAGCGGCGCCGACGCCATACCCGAAGGTGGCTACCGCGAGGAGAACATGAAGAGTACTGTCGTGCCTTTCCGCAACGGGATAATGCTGGCCATAACAGCGGGACTGGCAGAAAGCCGGGGACTTAAATACGTGATGCTCGCCAATCACAGCGGCGACCACGACATCTACCCGGACTGCCGTGCGGAATTTGTCAATACGATGAGCGAGGCCATGCGCCTGGGCACATATCCCGGCATCACCCTTCTGGCCCCTTACACTTATCTATCCAAGGGGGACATAGCCCTGCACGGCAAACGCTTCGGCGTAGACTATGTACACACATACTCATGCTACAAGGGTGGAGAGAAACATTGCGGCCGCTGCGGCACCTGCGTGGAGCGCAAGGAAGCGCTCGCTCACGCCGGCATACCCGACCCCACCGAATACCTTAACGAAGACTGAGCCTATGTACTACGTAAGCAAACGCCTTGAAGTATCCGCCGCACACCGTCTGAGCCTGTCTTACGAAAGCAAATGCGCTTCCCTGCACGGCCACAACTGGATTATCACTGTACACTGCCGTGCAAAAGAGCTCAACGCCGACGGCATGATAGCCGACTTCACACATATCAAAGAACTGATAACAGGCAAACTGGACCACAATGTACTCAACGATGTGCTTCCTTTCAACCCCACGGCCGAGAACCTGGCACGCTGGGTGGTAGACTCCATACCTACCTGCTACCGGGCCGAGGTCCAGGAAAGCGAGGGGAACATCGCCGCATACGAAGAGGATGAAAAATGAGACGTCTAAACGAAATATTCTATTCTCTGCAAGGAGAAGGAGCCCACACCGGGACTCCCTGTATCTTCGTACGCTTCAGCGGCTGCAACCTTCACTGCCCTTTCTGCGACACCGACCACCTACAGGGCACTCCCATGTCCGACGCAGACATCGTCTCGTACATCAACACCTATCCGGCCGAATGGATAGTCCTAACCGGCGGAGAACCCTCGCTGTGGATTGACGACGACTTCATACACACGCTCCATATAGCCACCGGCAAGAAAATAGCGATCGAGACCAACGGCACACAGCCGGTTCCGGACGAGATTGACTGGATTACTCTCTCTCCCAAGCAGGGCCTTGCCCCGGATGCCCCGGATATACCCAGCATACAGCGTGCCGACGAGATAAAAGTGGTAGACACAGGTCAGGACCTGGACCAATACTTCTCGCTGCCTCAATGCCGTTCCAACACGCTGATGTTCCTGCAGCCTTGTTGGGTTCCGGACCCTGCCGCACGCGACGCCAACACACGACGCACCGTGAGCCGGATTAAATCCGACCCACGGTGGCGCCTGTCCCTGCAGACGCACCGCTACCTTGATATCCCCTGACCCTCTCAGGCATAAGAGTGCAGTCCCGGAATCAGGTAGTTGGCGCCAAAGTAGGTGAACGCCACCGTCAGCACGGCCGACAGCAGATACAGATGAATCACCTTCGGCCTGCGGAAGCAGGCCAGCCGCCGCGAACCCCAGTGTACAGGCAGCGAGTAGACCAGAAACGTAACAAGGGCACATGTCTCCTTGGGGTCCCATCCCCAGTATCTTCCCCAACTCTGATTCGCCCAAACCGCGCCCACAAAGATACCTGCCCCGAGCAGAAACACAGCCGGCACAAGCAATATACGGTTGGTGCGACACAACTCTTCTTTACGCTCCACAGGCCTGACACAAAGCCCTATAGCAGACAATACCGACATAAGCGAGAAGAGCACGTATGAAGCCATGACCAGCATTACATGTACTGACAGGAGCGGACTGCCGAGTACCGGCATCAGCGCTCCTATCTGCGGAGTACGTCCACCCATCGCAGCCACAAACAGAGACATCGCGCCTACTGTCAGCACAGCTCCCTGAATCAGCAGCCTGCGCGTACAGACCGCCCACAAAAGCGCCACAAGCGCCATGAACAGCATTGTCTCCGGCCCGTTGGAAAGCGGAAGATGCCCGGCTATCCACCAAAGCAGCGCCATAAGGGCCATAATATATACCTCCAGGGCCACAGACAGGCTTTTCAAGACTATAAGCGCCTTGCGCCCCGCCGCCCGGTTTCCTAAAGCAAAGAATATGCTTATAAGACCGAGTACGAGTGCGGTTGTCCCCGCCATGGCCGGACGCGCCCATGTATTGTAAATCCTTTCCCCGGTCATCTTCGCCTCAGAAGGCAGAAACTCCCGGCCGGCATACTTCCTCTGTCCCTCCATCAGCTCCGTAATGAGTTCATTGCAGGCTATATTCTTCCCGTCCGAGAGGAGTGCCTGCATCCGGGGTATAGTGGTCTGCATGAACTTCCACTGCTCCAAGCTCATTTGAGAAGGACGTCTTCCGGTGAGCGACAGCCACTCCATAGCTCCCGAGGCTGTATGATAAGGATATACCCGGAATGCTTCGCCGGTTCCCATCCAACGTATCAGCGCCTCACATTCCCGACGGTTTTTACGGGCCTTCGGCGAGGTGCCCTCATCGGACTGTGTTTCCTGCCAGGCCCGTTCCCAACGGTCGAAATAGAAGAGCCAGCCGCTCAGGACCTGTTCCGGTGTCATACCCCGGTAAGATTCACCTCCGTACAGCTTGGCCGTCACGTCACGGGCCATAGTCTGCAGCGGGCATATACGGTCATTCCAATATACGTAGACCTTTCCGAGATTGGCTGCCAACGGACGCTGCATAGCCGGAAGCTCGCTTTCCGAAGCATAGCTTGCAGAACCGCAACATGACAGCAAGAGAGCGACTGCAGCCCGCTTACGTAGCAATGCCCTCCAAGGAGTGTCGCGTTGGAATAAAAAGCCTATAAAGCCGACTAACAGAAGCGCATAGCCTGTATAAGTAATACCTATGCCCCAGGGGTCATAACTGACGGCAAGAGTAGAATCCGTAGCTGAAATGCCGGACTGATAGAAGCGCCAGCCATCCACCTCTCCTACCTTATTCATAGACACGGTCACTGGTCTGCCGTTCACCAATAGATGGCTGCTGAAATCCATCGGTGTCACAGTACCCGGATAGTAAGCCACATCGACACGCTCCAAAGCTACACTGAAAGGGAAGGTGCCGTCGCCCGGACCTGAACTTTTGTGAAACCTGGTCACTGGCTGTCCGCCGTCAGGAAGAGTCAGTTCCCCATGGATTCCACAGTAATGTGTGACAATCGCCCCGGCCACAATAACGGCCAGGGCAATATGTATCAATAATGTAAAAGGTTGGCGTTTCATCAGATAGCGTCGACAAACCGGATTATGGCATCGCGGTCTTGCTTGGGAAGTTTTCGGAATTTCTCAATCGAGGCGGCAGCATCGCTCTGTGCGGAATAGCCATGCCACATGATTGCCTCCAAAGCAGTGCGTGCGCGACAGTCGTGCAGACGGTCGGCAGTGGCGCTGCCGGTTATCTTACGGTGCAATCCGCGTCCCCACAACGGAGTCGTACGGCACCATCCGCCTCGTATATCGTTGGCCATCATCAGCTTGTGCTGTACCATATCGGTATAAGGCCAAATCTTCTGATACGGGAAACGGGGAAGCTCATTACCCTTGAAGAACTTCGCAGGGTCAACGATATTGTCCGGACCGGTAGTCCAGGAGGGACGGTGGCAATAGTCACATCCTATCTCGCTGAAGAGCTCGCGGCCACGCAGGACATCGGGGTCGTCGATATCGCGCACGGCCGGCACCGCAAGACCTCTATGCCATACCATAAGGTCGGTATACTCGTCATCGGTCATCTCCGGCTCCAGACTCTTGTCTGTCAGATAAGCGTAAATACGTTCCTCCAGAGTGCCTTCCCAATAAGCGGAATGTTTGCGCTGCGGGTCTATACGTTTGATGTACTGTTCAAAACCGGCCTGTACATCAGGGTCCTTGGAAGAATATGAGGCATAAGTGCCGGCAGCGTCCAGGTAATGGTAACGACGGTCTGAACGAGTCACATTGGTGATATTCCAGATGGCATTGGCACCGGCGGCATCCTGAAGCGGACCGCGTGACAAGGCGTAGGTAAAGCGACGCGCATACTTTGTGCCGTCACCCTGAAGACTGTTGGAATACATGGAGTTCCAGATGCCTCCGCTGTAGAAAGCGGGATTCAGTCCGTTCTGCATATAGCCGTCAGCCTCCTCCTTGCGGTACTGGGCCAACAGGTCCTCTTCGGTAATGGCATCCAGCAAACCGGTGCCATATATACCTATGGTACTCTCCAGCTTCACCTCATAGTCCGAAGGAAGCTGATAGCCCTGCCGTACCACATAGATTGCCTCGCGTGGCATAGTCACCTCCGGGTACTGAAGCTCATAGGTCTCTCCGTCGTCGAACCTGTTGCCCCAGCGGTCGGTGACATTCACCCAATGGACCTTGATTTTGCTCTCATCCAGCGGTGCCTTGAACGGGGTTACGGCATGGCTCTGAGGCATACCGGCCAGCCAGGGCACATAACCTTCTGTAGCCGGGTCATATACCACCAGCAGACAACCGTTACCTATCTCGTTGGTATTGAAACTGCCTTCCGGCACACGGGTGCCGTGACTGTAGTTGGGATGGCAATGTGTGCAGGATGTGCGTATATACACCGGGCCAAGACCGCAGCGCACACCGGTCTGATTAGCCATAAAAGGCTTCTCGAAGAGGGCCTCTCCATTCTTGAACGACTGGTAGAGTCCCTGACGCTCCACCGACGGAGCCGGCTGCTCAAACGCATTTGAAGTACTTAGAGTCGTGGTTCCCAACTCACCGCCGGAGTAATACCATTCAGGGAGGTCTTCCGGTGTCGGTTTATCCTCATCCTTAATCGTGTCGTCCGAACACGAGGTTATGCCCATCGCCATAAAGGCGATGAGCATAGACGCAGTTGTAAAATAATCTTTTTTCATTTATTTCGTTTTTATCTTTCTGTCACAACAGATATCGCATCCTCCAAAGCAGCTACAAGAGTATCGCCGGAAGCCTTCATGGCAGCCTCGCTGAGGGAACCCGCGGCATTTTTCGCAAACGGCTCGGGTATAATCTCAATGGCCGCAATGGCCGCGTCGATAGCTGCGCGTACCTTGGCATCTGTCTCCGGACTAATGCTCCTCACATAGTCGCTGACAGAATGGTCGCCGTCTTCACCGCCTAAGTAAGCATTGCGCACCGAGCGGATGTTGTCGGCAAAGTCCTCTATCGAGTTCAGAGAATAAGGAGACTCAATGTAATTCTTGTCCTCCAGCGATGAGCCGATGTGTGGACGTCCGATTTTAGTATTGCCCACTTCATCGGCTATGTCAACGCAACCCTGAAGTATTTCCTCGGCGCACTCCTGATATGTCTTGAAACGGGAACCGGCCTGGTGGGCGTTCTTCATTTCCCAGCCGTAATTCTCGCCGTAGTCAAGCTCGGCTTCCTCAAGAATGGCTTTTTTCCTGGCGCTGATGTTATCCGTACCGGCCCAGCATGCCTCCAGGCATACGCACTGCTGACAGAGGTCATCGGCGACAGCCACAAGATATTCAAGCTCCTCCGGTGTATAATTGATGCTGTGTACACAGGATGTGTTCTCATCTTCACTCAGTTCAAAGAGCATATATTCCACGGAATGGAAACCGATTAGTCCGTAGCCGCCGTTATTTTCAAGACTCCAGGAGTTGCCGTTGCGAATCTGCACCAGCAGGTTTTCCATGGCCGCCTTGTCCAGAGGCCACGAGTCAATGTGGGGGTCGATATTGTGGTTGGCAGCCGGACCGTAGAGGAAGGCCTCGCTCAGCTCCCAATACTTCCTGGCACGCTTCCATGCCTCGCCGGCAGCCTGCACATCAGAGCTTGACAGCTTTCCTTCGGCATATCTGTCCTGCATCGTGTGGCAAAGGTCGCGCATCTCGATAGCCGCATCGGCCATTTGCCGATATGTAGGAAGCACTGTATGGTCCACATAGTCGTTTACCGCAGCTTGCAGGGACTTTTCCTTGGCAGAGAGATTATCATCCCCCCGAGGTTCGTCATTGTCGTCCGAGCAACTTACGGCCAGCAATGCCAAAGCACTAATCATAAAATACTTGTAAATTTTCATATTCTATTGTTATTTAAGTTGTTACCGCTTACTTTCTATTTAAACCAGCCTGAATAGGCTATGCCGAGATTTATGGCAGGCTCATTATTGTACTTCTTGTCCAGAATGCCGTAGGTATATTCCCCTTTCACCACAATCTGAGGGATAGGATACCAGTTCACACCGGCGGAAATCTTGTGGCGTCCGCACCACTTCAAAGGGGTGCCCTCCTCCATTTTAGCCATGGAGTCGTAATAGTCGTAGCGTCCGAACACATAGAATTTCTGCCTGTCTGCCCTCATGCGGGGGATTAGCGAGAAGATGTCATAACCGGCCTCGACTCCGGCGGCAAGGGCATCCGAAGCCACTTCCTGACGCTTGGATGTCGAGTTCTTGCTCATCGCTATGTTGAACTTGCTTATGTGAGCGGCATCGCTCAGGTGGCCCCAGTCGAAGAAGCCGCGTGCCAGCCAGGCATGGTCGGCGTACTTGAAATCCACAGAGGCTATGGTCACTGTGCCATGTATACCGTCGTTCTTCTCCGAGGTGGTGGGATACAACGTATTGCGGAACGAATTGCCCACATATCCGCTCACTCCTATACGCAGTCCCTTCACGCTATAATTGTCTACCCGTGCCGCAAATGCGTAATTATTGGCTATCTTGAACTCAAAGGGGCTGGCAGAGCCGTCGTGAATCCAGCTCTGATTGCCGAAACGCTCCGAATCCAGACCCGGCAGGAACATCCCCATGTAGCTCCAGTCTCCGGCTCGTCCAGACAGCGATACGGATATTTCGTGCCATGTACAGGGCATAATGGTGTTCTCCCCTTCCGGACGATATACTCCAAAGAACTGGTCAGGCTCATGATGCGCATTGGTGCCGCCCACCGGCACTACCTGCATACCGACACGCATTTTAAGCTGCGGCATGAACTGCTTCTGTATATAGAACTGCTCTAAGGCTACCTCGCCGCCTCGCTCTATCTCCTTTTCGTACTCGCCGGCCTCCTCGGTCTCTATCTCTACCGCGGACTCTGTGCCTCCATGCTCGAACTCTATCTCCGAAGCGAAGGACCAGCCCTTGCCGAAGTCATAGCCCAGATAAATCACTACATGCGGCAAGTCAAAACGCCCATGTTTCTCTCCTTTGTACTTATCAGGCTGAGTATAACGCAAATAATTGTCGCTATAGAAATTGCGGGACATGACTACCTCACCGTAACCTCCCACATGCAGGCGGTCCCATGCCGACACCTTCTTTTGCAATGCCGATACCACACTGTCATTGGATATGCCCGTGGCGGACACACCCGTCGCTCCGCCGAAAAGCAGCGCCGATAATACTGCCGTCTTTATAATGCTGTTCATGAGTTTAGGATTTTTACGAGTGCAAAATTACAACCGCCCTAAAACTCAGGCAATACCCTGTTTTAAGTAAAATTAACAACCTTTTTTTGACTGAAAATACCCTAAACAAACTAACTCATTATAACGGTCAGTCTATAATATATCTTTTTTAAAGAGGCACTTGACACGCTCCTTTAAACCTGATATCCAATACCTTATCTTTTCTTATAAAGCTGAATGGGCCGAAGCGGACTGTAAATTCCGCTCCGGCCCATTCAGGGTATATGATTGACTACTTGCTTTAAGCCCCGGGTTCTGGCTCCACGCCCCACTGCTGGCGCGAGAGTCGCAGATAGTTGTTGTAACGCCACTTGGCATTGGACAACGCGGCCTGGAACAATTCCTGTGCTTCTACAGGATACTGCTTCTGCAGAGAGGCGTAACGGACCTCTCCTTTCAGGAAGTCTACGAACTTGTCCCACTGAGGCTCTTTAGAGTCAAGAGTGAACGGGTTCTTTCCTTCTTCCTCAAGAGTCGGGTTGTAGCGCCACAACTGCCAGTAACCGCACTCTACCGCACGTGCCTCCTCAGCCTGCGAATGACCCATACCAATCTTCAATCCATGGTTGATACAAGGGGAATAAGCAATTATTAGGGACGGCCCGTCGTAGGCCTCGGCCTCACGGATAGCCTTAAGTGTCTGCGCGTTGTCCGCGCCCATTGCTATCTGTGCCACATATACATACCCGTAGGTAGACGCTATCAGGCCGAGGTCTTTCTTGCGGATGCGTTTGCCGGCGGCGGCAAACTTGGCGATAGCGCCTAACGGAGTAGACTTGGAAGCCTGACCGCCTGTATTGGAGTAAACCTCGGTATCGTAAACCATGATGTTGATATCTTTTCCG
>ERZ860264.467-NODE-467-length-36668-cov-3.005681_pt1 | contig 36668 bp, 32 predicted proteins | sample MGYA00509980_ERZ860264 | MGnify/ENA primary metagenome ERZ860264 (study PRJEB30046, sample SAMN00715212) | human gut metagenome | study: EMG produced TPA metagenomics assembly of the A metagenome-wide association study of gut microbiota in type 2... | reverse complement strand
TCCCGGCTTGGAATATTCGGCAACATACACATCCAGCCTGTCCCGGTCGATACCAATCCGGAAAATCCCACTCTCGACGTCTACATAACCTGTCAGTTCGAACGTCCGATAGAAGCGACTATCGAGGCCAATGTGACATCGAAATCAAATTCTTATCTTGGCCCGGGGCTGATATTGGGTCTTACAAACAATAATATGTTCGGCGGCGCCGAACGTTTCAGCATACAGCTGTCGGGAAGTTATGAATGGCAGACAGGACGAAACCGCGGATCCGTATTCAACAGTTATGAATTCGGGCTTAGCACCTCGCTCGCTTTCCCTCGTCTCCTCGCTCCCAAATTCGTGCGTCGCACCAACCGCGATCTCAACTGGACGACAATCTCTCTCAGCGGCAACATCCTGAACCGGCCTCATTATTTCCGTATGGCCGAAGTCGGCGCGGGCATAACATATGAATGGAATTACAACCGGCGGGTGACCAATCAGTTCACTCCATTCAAACTTTCATATACCAAACTGTTGCGCACCACTCATGATTTTGACTCTATAATGGCCGAGAATCCGGCCGTGGCCCTCAGTTTTGAAAGTCAGTTCATTCCCGAGATGAGCTATACTTACAATTATGACAAATGGCTTGAACGAGAAAGAATAAACGGATTTAATTTCTCGGCTACTGTCAAGGAAGCCGGAAATGTATTCTGGGCGTTATGGCGTATGTGCGGTGTGAAAGACAGAAAGACTCTGTTCGGCATGCCCTTCTCTCAGTTTATCAAGGGACAGGCGCAGCTCGTCTATTCGCGAAGGCTTGTGAGAGGTTCCGACCAATGGCTTGTCTCCCGTGTGCTGATCGGTGCTGAACATTCCTATGGCAACTCGACCACGGTCCCTTATTCCGAGCAGTTTTATATCGGGGGCGCCAACTCCATAAGAGCCTTTACGGTCAGATCAATCGGCCCGGGGAGTTATCGTGCGCCGGAATCGGACAAAAACGGATATTTTGACCAGACCGGTACCTTCAAGCTTGAACTTAACACGGAATACAGGTTCCCCATCGTCAGTTTGCTGCATGGCGCGGCCTTTATAGATGCCGGTAATATCTGGCTTCTGAAAGATGATCCGATGCGTCCCGGCGGTCTTCTCAAGCGTAGTACGTTCCTGCGCGACATAGCGCTGGGAACGGGAGTCGGTCTGCGTGTCGACATCGGCATGATGGTGATCCGCGGCGACCTCGGCTATGGCCTGCATGCTCCTTATGACACGGGCCACAAGGGATATTTCAATATTCCTTTCAAAGACGCATTCGCCTTTCACCTTGCCATAGGTTATCCTTTCTGACATATGTCGCGGCCTGAAGTTGTCTTGTCATGAAGAAATTGAGCACGAAAGAAAGACTCGGAGCTGCTGCTCTTGCGGCGGTATCGTTCGGATTTGTCGCGTCTGCTTTCATATTGCGCGGATGCAGCGGAGATGTCGCTGCATCCTCCGTAGATTCGGTACAGGATCCCGTGGCGGTATATTCTTTTGATTCCATCCCTGGAGAATATGAGGAATATGAAGATGATGTCAATATACGTGAAGGGAAAAAGAGAAAAAAACGTAAAACGACTAAAAAACGAAAGAAAAACAAGAGTCGCAAACGGCATCATGACAGAGGTGAGAAGACAGATTCTGCAAGTTTTCGTGATTTTCTTAAAGAGTCGATATCTGTAAAAAACAGATCGGTCCGATAGTCCTGCTGTTTGGGCCCGCTTCATTTTCCGGTAAGGAAATTGCTGCTATATAACATATTTTTTGTAATTTTGCAATTCAAAGCAACAGAAGCAAACGCAGAAATAATGCAAAACATTCGCAACATCGCCATTATCGCCCACGTGGACCATGGCAAAACCACACTTGTGGACAAGATGCTGCTCGCCGGTCACCTATTCCGTGACAATCAGACTACAGGCGAACTCATACTCGACAACAACGACCTTGAGCGTGAGCGCGGCATAACGATTCTCTCCAAGAACGTCTCGATCAATTACAAAGATACAAAGATAAATATCATCGATACTCCTGGTCACGCCGATTTCGGCGGTGAGGTGGAGCGTGTGCTCAACATGGCCGACGGCTGTCTCCTGCTCGTCGACGCTTTTGAAGGCCCTATGCCCCAGACCCGTTTTGTCCTGCAGAAGGCTATCAGGATGGGACTCAAGCCGGTGGTGGTCATCAACAAGGTTGACAAGCCGAACTGTCGTCCCGACGAGGTGAACGAGATGGTTTTTGATCTTATGTTCAACCTTGACGCTACAGAAGATCAGCTCGACTTCCCGACAATCTATGGTTCTGCCAAGCAGAACTGGATGAGCACCGACTGGAGAAAACCCACGGACAATATTACGGCGGTCCTTGACGCCATCATAGATTATATACCGGCACCGAGACGAATCGAGGGTGATCCGCAGATGCTCATAACAAGTCTCGACTACAGCAACTATGTGGGCCGTATAGCCGTGGGCCGTGTGCATCGCGGCACTCTGCGCGAAGGCATGGAGATCGGACTCTGCAAGAAAGACGGTTCGGTGACGAAGCAGAAAATCAAGGAGCTCCACACGTTCGAGGGTATGGGCCGTAAAAAGACACAGGAAGTGGGCAGTGGTGATATCTGTGCTATCGTCGGTCTTGACAATTTCGAGATCGGAGATACGATAACTGTATACGACCGTCCTGATCCGCTTCCGCGCATAGCCATAGACGAGCCGACAATGTCGATGACTTTCACAATCAATGACAGTCCTTTTTTTGGTAAAGACGGCAAATACGTCACTTCCCGTCATATTCAGGAGCGTCTTGACCGTGAGCTTGACAAGGATCTCGCTCTGAGAGTCGAAAAAGGGGAACGAGAGGATATGTGGCGTGTGTATGGCCGTGGTGTGCTCCATCTCTCAATCCTTATAGAGACAATGCGCCGTGAGGGTTATGAACTTCAGGTAGGACAGCCGCAGGTAATCATCAAGGAGATCGACGGTGTGAAATGCGAGCCTGTGGAGGCGCTGAGCATAAATGTACCTGAAGAATACAGTTCTAAAGTTATCGATATGGTGACTCGCCGCAAAGGAGACATTCTTTCCATGGAGACACGCAATGACCGTATCGATATCGAATTCCAGATCCCGTCGCGCGGTATAATAGGATTGCGCAACAATATACTGACCGCCACAGCCGGCGAGGCGATCATGGCTCACCGTTTCCTGGAATATCAGCCTTGGAAAGGAGACATAGAGCGCCGTACCAACGGATCTCTGATCGCTATGGAGGGTGGAACGGCCTATGCCTATGCCATCGACAAGCTTCAGGACCGGGGACGCTTCTTCATATTCCCGCAGGAAGAAGTATATGTCGGACAGGTAGTGGGCGAGAACGCCAAAGACCGCGATATACCGGTGAATGTCACCAAGTCCAAGAAACTTACCAATATGCGTGCTTCAGGTGCTGATGACAAGGCCCGTATCGTGCCTCCAGTGGTTTTCTCTCTTGAGGAAGCTCTTGAATATATCAAGGAGGACGAATATGTTGAGGTGACTCCTAACCATTTGCGCCTTCGTAAGATAATACTTGACGAGAACGAGCGCAAACGTGCCTCAAGGTCGTTATAGGTAATAATATAGAAAGTCAGAAGAGCCGGATCGCAGGATTCGGCTCTTCTGACTTTTGAACTGTATGTGGGACTGTCAGTTGTCTCGTTCGGCGAAAAAGAGAGGTATGTTGGCTATGAACACGTCTGTCTCTTCGAGCGACTCCCGCGCCTTGATAAGGTCGGACAGCCGGATATCCCCGATGATGTAGTTGCCCTCGTCGGAGAGATAATGTTCATGTATCTTCGAGAAAGTGATGACTGAGGATATGTCCGTCTCTTTATAATGTATATATACGCGGAGGGTCACTTCGGTCGTATAGACCGGAGTGTCGATATAGCTCATCTTTTTGTATTCGTAACGGTATCCGTGTCTTCTTGCCATCACGTCGCTGAGGATGGATGATGCCGTCGGAAAACCTCCGGCGCCCTTGCCGAACATGAACTGCCGGTCGTAGCATTCCCCGCGGATCACGACACCGTTATATTCGTTGTCGACACTGTAGATGTATTTGGACGGTGTGACGAATTCGGGCATGACGAACATGGTGAATTCCGATTCATTCACTTTGACGACCTGTGCGACAAGTTTTATCTTGACTCTCTTCTCTCTTGCATAGCGGATATCGGCGTCATGAATGGTCGAAATACCATAGGTGAAAATCCTGTCGGGCGATACGTAGACCCCAAGGGCATGCACGGTTATGATGATAAGCTTGTAGAGCGCGTCTATGCCGCTGATGTCGAATGTCGGGTCGCTTTCGGCGAAACCGTATTCCTGTGCTTTACGCAAAGCCACGTTATAATCCTCGTTATGGTCGAAGACACGCGACAAAATATAGTTGGACGATCCGTTGAGTATTCCTTTCACCTCCAGCAGCAGATCATTGTCGTAGTACTCTTCCAGATTGCGGATCACCGGTATCGAGCCGCACGATGACGCATCATACAGAAGTGCCGTGCCGTATCTGTCCTGCATTTCTATCAGTTCGGGCAGGTGAGAGGCAATCATCGTCTTGGAACCCGATACGACCGGAATGCCCCGTCGCAGAGCTTCGGTGACGATCCGGTATGAAGCCTCCGCATTGTCCACAACTTCGACTATCAGATTGATCTGAGGATCGTTGAATATGTCCTCGGCCTTGTCGGTCAGTATCTTTTCAGGAAGAGGGATGGACCTGGACTTTTTTATGTCACGCACACATATGCGGCTTATGACCGCATGTGCGTTCTTGGCTTTTGCAATGACCTGATAGACACTTGTGCCTACTGTGCCGAAACCGAAAAGTCCTATTCTGATTGTCTGTTTCATTTCTTTGAGTTTATAAAGGGATAAAGGATATCATTTAGCTGTTCATATTCCACCAGAAAACCGTCATGTCCGAACCGGGAGTCTATCTCTTCGTAGCGCGCGCCCGGAATCATAGCGGCAAGTTCACGCATCTCGGCGGGGGTGAAAATAATGTCGGAGGTTATTCCGGTCACGATGGTTTTCGCCTTGATGCGCGAGAGGGCGGCCGCTATTCCACCGCGTCCGCGTCCGATGTCGTGCGTGTCGAAAGAATTGAGAATGGAGACATAGGAGTATGCATTGAAGCGGCCACATAGTTTTTCTCCCTGATAGCGCTGGTATGAACATGCGCGGTGTGTGTCGCCTACAGTCTCATATGGCTTGTCCTGCTGGGAGGCGTTGTATCCGCTTCCTCCCCGGTAGGAGAGCAGCCCGATTGCGCGTGCGGCTGCCAGTCCGGTCATTCCGGCCGAAGGATCGGGTGTCCCGTAGGTCTTGTCCGCGAATATCGCCATGCGCTGTGTCTCGTCGATGGCTATGGTCCATGGCGAGGCTTTGGCGTCTGTCGCTATGAGAATCAGATTTTCGAACCTGTCAGGTTCTTCCGCGATCCATTCGAGTGCCTGAAAACCGCCTACGGAGCTTCCGACAAGAGCATGGATATGCCCGATGCCGAGATGATCGGCAAGCAATGCGTGCGCGTGCGCCATGTCGCGTATTGTCACCAGAGGAAAAGCGTCGTAGTAAGGTTCTCCTGTGGCGGGATTTTCCGACAGAGGCCCGGTCGTGCCGTAGTGGGATCCTATTATGTTGGCGCATACGACAAACCATTTGTCGGGATCAAGAAATCTTTCCGGTTCCACCGTGTGTGGCCACCAGTCGGCGACGTCGCTGTTGGCGGTGAGGGCATGACATACCCATACGACATTTGAACCGTCTTCGGCGAGCTGTCCGAAAGTATGATATGCTATGTCGAGGCGTTCGAGTGTTTCTCCTGATTCAAGCCGGAAAGGGGAATTGTGGTGGTAATATCTTGTCATTTTCTGGTGGTTCAGTCGATCTGTAGTCCTGTCTTTTCAAATGCCTGGCGGAAATCGGCTATTATATCCTCTATATCCTCGAGTCCCGGCGATATGCGGAGAAGTGTGGGAGTCACGCCGGCCGCCTTAAGATCGGAGTCGGAGAGTTGGCGGTGTGTGGTCGAGGCTGGGTGGGTCACTACTGTTATAGAGTCTCCGATCATCGTCATATGGGCTGCAAGTTCAAGAGCCTCGACAAAACGTACAGTCGAGTCAAGATTTCCTTTAAGCTCCACATTGAGCACGCCTGACGCGCCTGAACGGAAATAACGTTGTGCATTCTTATATGAAGGATGGTCACTGAAGCCTACATAGCTCACTCGCTTCACATAAGGGCTCTCGCGCAGGAATTCTGCCAATCTGCGGGTGGCATCGATCTGATGACGCACGCGTAGCGCCAATGTCTCGAGGCCGAGCAGCATCAGATAGCTGTCAAAAGCTGAGGGGCATGTCCCGAGGTCTCTCTGTCCGTCGACACGGCATTTTACGATAAACGCCGCTTTTCCGAACGCTTCATACAGATTTAATCCATGATATCCTTCCGAAGGACCGTCGATATTGGTAAATCTGCCGTTGTTCCATGGGAAATTTCCGCTGTCAACAATGATTCCGCCCATTGCCGTGCCGTGACCGTTGATCCATTTTGTCGCGGAATCGACTATGATGTCAGCGCCCCATTCGAAAGGATTGCACAGATATCCTCCCGCTCCGAATGTGTTGTCGACAATTAAAGGAATTCCGGCCTCATGGGCTATGCCGGCAAGACGTTCCAGATCAGGAACGGCACAAGTGGGATTTCCCATGCTTTCGGCGAAAACGGCTTTGGTATTTCCGTCGATCAGAACTTTTATGTCTTCCGGATCATCTCCCGATGCGATCCTCACTTCGATTCCGAGGCGTGAAAGTGTGTGACGGAATTGGTTGTAAGTGCCTCCATAGAGATATTTGGACGCGACGATATTGTCACCTGCCGAGGCAAGCGTCGTCAGAGTGACAAGTATTCCTGCCATTCCCGATGACACGGCCATCGCGCCGACACCGCCGTATAAAGCTGCGATGCGTTCCTCATAGGCTGATGTGGTGGGATTCTGAAGGCGGGTGTATATATTTCCGGGTTCGGAGAGCTCAAAAAGGTTTGCCGCATAGTCGCATGTCTTGAACCGGTAGGCGGCCGTAGGATATATGGCTATTCCTCTTGATCCGGTGTTTTCGTCATGATTCAGGCCTGCGTGGATCTGTCTTGTCTCGAATTTCAGTTTGCTGTAGTCCATAAGTGTGAATGATGTTTAAAAACAAAAAAGCCGGCTTCATTAGAAGCCGGCTGTATGTTCTGGTTGATAATTGTGCGTTGACTGACCTACACCCGGCGTTGTCGGCTGCACATCATCATAGACATCATCATACCCTGCGCGTCCGCAGAGACGGGATGTGTTGTAACGGGTGACAATATGCTTGCTTTATTATTCATCGGGTGTTTGTTTGCTGCAAAATTAACAATAATATTTTAGATTGCAAAATATTTCAAAGCAAAATAATTATTTTTGTTTCTTGAGATATTCATCGTGATACTGATCGAGAATCTTCCTGATGGCAACTCCTATCTTAAGATAAGCGTCCATATTGAGGTTTGCGAGGGAGGCGCGCACAGACCACTTCGGTCCGTCGAATCCGTCTCCGTTGAGCAATACTATTGCTGTCTCGTCGGCGAGTCGTATCACAAAGTCGAGCGGTTCGTAGTTTCGGTTGAGATATTCGGCGAAATCGATTCCATAGATTTTCTTTGCCCATACCATCAGGTCTATCTCGCTGTAATATCCGGCACGGTTGGGATCGGGAAGAAGTTTGAATCCGGTCGAGCTCCATAGATTGTCAAGACGGTCATGTATCATTCCTATAAGTTTCGGCTGAAGTTCATCTTTGTGAAGATATGCGAATGCGGAGAAGAGAGCCATCTGTATCTGCTGGGGTGTAGACAGACCCGCAGTGTGGTTCAGGCCGACAAGACGGCTGTCCGCGACGAGACGGTCTATGAATTTCAGCTTGTCGGGGTCAAGAGTCAGACTTTCATAGCGTTTTGCAAGCTTCTCCTTTTTTTCGCGCGGGAGTGCGGCGATACGGTCGTCAAAGACATTTTTGTCACTTCTGAGTGCCATGGCCGCTACCCGCCATCCTGTCGCGCCGAAATATTTCGAGAAGGAATAGAGACAGAGGGTATTGTAGGGGAGAACATACATCAGCGAACGGAATCCTTCGATAAAAGTGCCGTAGACATCGTCGGTGATGATCATCAGCTGGGGATTGTCTTTCTTTACCACGTCGACCAGCATGTCGAGTACTTCTTGAGAGAAGCATACGCTCGGGGGGTTTGACGGATTGGTGATGCATACGGCTTTGACCGACGGATCGCGAAGTTTGTCGATCTCCTCTTTGGGATATTGCCAGTCGTGATATCCGTCGCGCTCCACTTTATTGGCACTTACGGTGACCACTTCCAGTCCGAACTCCGCGAGTTTCGGAATCTCGAGATATGGGGTGAAACAGGGGGTGAAAAGTGCGATCTTGTTGCCCGGTTCCATAAGGAAGTTCTGTTTGAGAGAGTCGAACGCATAGCACATTCCGGCAGTGCTTCCTTCCGTGGCAAACAGATCGTAGACATTTTTGTCGTCTCCGCCTCCCATGGCCTGACGGAGATATTCGCGGGTAATTGTTTCCACATATTTGAGGATACGCGGAGGAGTGGGGTAATGGTCTCCGAGGATACCGTCTACCAGCTCGAATACGAGTTCATCGGGAACGGCACCGAGTTCCTCTGTCATATGCGTATAGAAATGTTTAAGCACTTTCGCCCCGATCTCATCCTTGTGATCGTCGATAAACGACAGGAAACGTGAGGCCATACCGACTTCGGTCGGAGATGCCACGATACCTATCGACTCGTCATAGGCCACCCGGTCTGCTTCCGACATGGCGAATTCTCCGAGAAGGAAGTACGCCTTGCGCGGATAGGAGAGAAGCCAGTTCGGATTTCCCCGTCCGGCGTTGAGTAATGTGGCTGTGCTGCGCTGTGAGTCTTTTTCCGCAAGATTTATAAGGGTGTTCTTTATCTCAAACGGACTTATGTTTTCGAGAGCTTTCTCGAAAGCGGGATTTTCAGGATTCTTAGGTGTGTTTTCCATATTATTCTATAATTTTCAGAGATGTTATACAATATTTTATAAAGATCGTGCACGCCGTCGGGGTCATACGAACATAAGCACCATGGCCACTCCCATCAGAATCAACAGTGTGTTGCCGATGGCGTATGTGACGGTATACCCCATGGCGGGAAGCGAGCTGTTGAGCGCTGACGTGATGGCACCGAGCGAGGCGGTGGTGGTACGGGCACCGGCGCAACAGCCGAGGTTCATGGCGGGATGGAACTTGAAGACCTTTGCTCCAAGAAATATGGATACGAGCAGTGGCAGCGAGGTGGCGACAATACCCATCACGAAAAGCATCACTCCGACTTCCTTGATGCCGGATATGAATGTCGGACCGCTCTGGATACCGATCACAGCAATAAACATATTCAGACCGAGATTGTTCATCAGCCATAACGAAGAGTCCGGGATAATACCGACGGAAGGACGTTTGGTGCGCAGCCACCCGAAGAATAGTCCGGCGATCAGCGCTCCGCCGCTTGTCGAAAGACTGACAGGCACTTTCCCGATTTTAAGTGTGAGCGCTCCGACAATCGCTCCGATAACGATCGCAAGCGATACGAATACCATGTCTGTGACAGTGGTGGGATGTTCCTCGTTTCCAATAGCCGGTGCCGCGGGTCTGACTTCCTGCGGAAGGCCCTCGATGGTCAGCATGTCGCCCTGCATCAGTTTTGTCTGGGCGAGCACGGGGATGTCAATGCCCCCCTGGCGAGTGATGGACTGTATCATGACACCGTACATGAATGGTTTGGCACGCAGCTGGTCCACCGTCATTCCTGCCGTCTTTTTCATGACCATTACCTTGGTTTTCTCCACAGGAAATGACAGCAGTTTCGCATCGTCGATTTCCGGACCGATCCAGCTTTCATCCTGAATAATGAATTCATGACGGCCGCTGAGAACTATTTCGTCTCCGAGTCTGACTGTAAGATCGGGACTGACTTCGGCGATTGTACCGTCCTCATTGCGGACCCGTTCTACAAACAGCCTTTTGCCGAGATTTTTGAAATGATCCTCTATCTGCGTGACAGTCTGAGGCGTCGAGAAGTGATCGGCCGATACTTTATATGCGCGGAAAGCTATAGGACGGTTGCCGTTGATAAATGCCGGATCGTCCGATGTGTCGGAATGGTTGAGCTGTTCTTCCAGTTCTTTTGTCTGCTGGCGTACTTTTTTCAGACCTCCCAGCATGGCGGGGCCGAGGTTGCCTAAAATCCATGCCGAGCCGATGGTCCCGAACACATATGTCACTGCGTAACATACCGGAATAAGATCTATCCATGCCTTTTTCTGTTCGGGCGACATATCGAGAGTCCCGATCGTGTCCGTCCCGATGCCGATCACGGCTGAAATTGTCTGGGCGCCGGAGAAGAGGCCTGTGGCGATGGCGGCATTATAGTTCATTATTTTCGCACATCCCCACGTGACCGCGAGACAAAGCACGCAGACCACACAGGCGAATATGACTTGTTTTATCCCTTGCCCTTTAAGTGCGGAGGCGAACTGCGGTCCGCATTTGTAACCTATCGCAAAAAGGAACAACAGGAAAAACAGGGATTTCAGAGGTGCGCCGATCGGGATGTTCATTTGTCCGACCAACACACCGACAAGAAGCACGGAGGTGACCGTGCCGAGAGAGAATGTTTTGTACTTCAGCTTTCCTATCAGAAATCCCAGCCCTATGGTCAGAAAAATAGGGATGGAAGGATAGGTGCGGAATGTTTCAACGAACCATGACATAGCTTACAGTATATTTGTGTTTTTCAAAGTTGTGGTTGCTAATAAATAAAAAACAGATGAACGCTGCAATGAGAATTCATCTGTCTAACAATTGTATTTTCAGTTTGGTTTCCTTGGGTCAGAACGGTTTCCTGTATTTTTCAGGATTTTCGATCTCGTCGAGTATCGAGAGATATGAGGCGAAGCGGCTTTCGGCTATCAGATGGTTTTCAACTGCCGGGATGACGGCGCAACCCGGTTCGCCGATATGTTTGCAGTCGCCGTAGCGGCATTCCTGTCCGTAGCGGAATATTTCGGGAAAATAGTGTGATACTTCCGCAGGTTCGAAATCTATGGTGCCGAAACCCCTTATGCCCGGCACATCGATAAGTTCTCCACCTTCGGGGAGTGTCACCATTTCCGAGAATGTGGTGGTGTGCATGCCCTGATGGTGTATGTCGGAGATCTTGCCGGTTTTCAGGTCGGCGCCAGGCACGAGCGCGTTTATAAGCGAGGATTTGCCGACACCGCTGTTGCCGGCGAGAAGCGTCACTTTCTCTTTCAGTATTTCTTTAAGTCTGTCGATGCCCTCACCTGTTTTTGCAGATACTTCCGCCACGGAGTAACCTATGGATTCATAAAGATATTTCATGCCTTCGGCCAATTCCCGGTCGTCGTCATCCCATATATCGCTTTTGTTAAGGATCAGCATTGCCGGCACATTATAAGCCTCCGCTGTGGCGAGAAAACGGTCGATGAATGTGGTCGGGGTGGAAGGCTCGCGTAGAGAGACCACCAATGCCGCCAGATCGAGGTTGGCGGCCAGAATATGGGATTCCTTGGAGAGATTGGAGGCTCTACGTATTATGTAGTTCCGTCGCGGAGTGATGGCGGTGATATAATCGGCATCGTCTGCCGCTTTTGTCACTGTGACGCGGTCGCCTACGGCAACCGGATTGGTGGTGCGTATTCCCTTGATACGGAAATTGCCTTTTACGCGGCAGTTGATTTCATCTCCGGAGCTGTCGAGTCTTACGATATAACTGCTGCCGGTGTTGCGTATCACCATTCCTTCGCGGCTTTCTCCGCAGATCTTTTCCTTCTTCATTGCCATATATTATCAACACGGCAAAGTTAAGAATATTTCATCAAACGGCAATATATCGGAATGTAATATGCATTATGATCGCTGGAGTACAACTATCTATTGCATACGGATACACCATTGTTATTTGTAAGACATACTTATTTGTCTGAAACAAATAGCAATGGTGTATCTGTTTAATGCAAGGTTATTCCAAACCCTTTTCAGACTTTAGGGATTTTTACTGGAAACATCTGAGTTCAGGATAAGAGACGCCTTCCCTTATCGTCCATACGGTCTGGAAATTCCATCCTTCATAAGTGGATTTCAGTTTCATTTCATCCTCTGTCTTGTTTCCCCAGCCGTAACAATGAGTTCCCTGGAAGTATGCGAACGAAGGATATTCCCCGATTATGTAACAGTTTGTCGATGTTCTGTTTGAAAAAGGATATACATCCACGCCTCTACCATAAGGATCGATTTGAGCTTCTATATTGCCTATGACATAGGAATCGGATACATTCATATCCCACGCTATTCCTCCGGCATACGGGTAATCATGATTTTTCAATTTTATATTACCCGAATATTTACACTCTGATATTTGTCCGGAGGAACAGACGGCTATACCTGCTATTTTACTTCCGTAGCTATATATATCGCCTTCTACACTACATTGTGAAATTGTAACGTCGCTACTGCTTGAACATATAGAAGCGACATTCCAGTCTCCTTTTATTCCCTTTTCTCCAATTTTTAATTTTATGCGGGTAAATGTGGCATTCCGGCTATCCGTAAACATGGCTATGTTGGATGTTGTGGTTCGGTTTATCCATATTCCGCTGATTGTTTTCATATTGCACTAAATTAAAGATGGAATCTCGGCTGAGGGTTAACAAATTGTACTATTATTTGTTAAATAAATAAGAGGAGAAATAGATAAAAGGTGCAATATAATGTATTTTTATCTGTTTCTATATACTGTTGTAGGTGCAAATTTGCGAAATTTTGATGAAAAATTTTGATTAATGTCAAATTTTTCCCAACTTTGCAGCCGAAATGCGATAAAGTTTAACTAAAATTCTACTAAAATGAACATCGAATCAATTGGAACCTGGGCCGGTGAAGTTTATAAGGCTCTTGAAAACTCTGACACACGCATGCTCGGTATGAAGGGTCTTAAGAAAGCCACCAAACTCAAGAAAGATGAGACTATGGCTGCACTTGGCTGGCTTGGTCGCGAAGGTAAGATCGCACTCACTGAGAATGATGAGGAACTTGTAGTGACTTTGGTATAATTGCCGGTCACCGCTTACGCAAAATAACTGTTTACAGACTTGCGCAAATATAAAATGAAGAGCTGTCCTCCCGGACAGCTCTTCATTTTATATGCTAAAAATCAAAACTAAAGCTTTTTAGGTAGAGTTTGTGATGCAACCATTATTTTCTGAACGGAACAGACCAGACTACGCGAGTCGGTACGTTATGCCCGTTCAATTTGCCGGGAGTCCATTCAGGCATTCTGCTCAGTATCCGGATTGCTTCTTTGTTAAGAGAAGGCTCAACTCCGCGGATGACGGATATATGACTGACTGTGCCGTCTGCGTTGACGACAAACGAACATGTCACTCTGCCCTGAATGCCTCTTTCATATGCAGTTTTCGGATATTCACGTGTATTATTTATGAATTTCATAAGCTCCGAATCACCCCCGGGGAAGGATGGCTTCTCGGTAACGTAGTCATATTCATATACTTCCATATAACTTATGCAGCCGGTATTGGTAGAACCTATATTGACCCGGCATGTCTGAGCGCTTGCTTCTGTTGGAGTAAGAAAAACACCAAGACCAAGCGTAAGAAGCATAAAGTGGAATATTTTTGCCATTGCTGTTTCTATAATTTCGTGCGACCTCCGGATTTTTCCTGACAGAATGACAGGCATCCTTGTGTCGAACGCATTGCAAAGTTATAAGGTTCATATGATATATACAACGGATGAAGGTTTAATAATAGTTAATAAATGTTGCAAATCACGGCTTTGCAGCGTATTCATTTATTTACCGGGGTTCATTTGCCGCCATTTGGGAGGCCGGTTCATAATAGAAGAGAAATTGTACCGTTAAATTATAGATGAATCTACCGAAAATAATCTTATCCGGGCTGTTTGCGGCCGCTGCAGGAATGCCGGCTGTCGCTCAGGATTCCACATATGGTTATGGTTTCCTGAATATTCCGACGTCTTCACATGTGTTCGGTTTAGGCGGCAACAATATCGCCCTTATAGAGGAGGATGTGAATCTTGCTGACCAGAATCCGGCGCTGATCGGGCCTGAACTCGAGATGCAGGTGGCGGTCAATTATATGTTGTACATGAGTACCGGTAATTTTGCCGGTGTCAGATTCGGTATGGGTGCCGGTGATCACAGTGCATGGGCTTTCGGAGTGAGATATCTTAATTATGGCAAATTTGACGGATATGATGAATTCGGTACGCCTACAGGAAGTTTCACTCCGTCGGATGCCGTGATAGAAGGCACATATTCCCGCGATATAACCGACAGATGGCGCGGGGGAGTGAATTTCAAAATGATTTATAGCGGATATGAGCGATATGAAGCGTTCGCAATGGCTGCGGATCTCGGTGTGAACTATTATAATGACGAGAATGACCTCTCTTTTTCAATTTTGTTGAAAAATATGGGAGGTCAGGTGAAGCGTTTTGATAAGCGTTATACTCCCGTTCCTTTCGATATCCAGCTCGGATATATGCAGGGTATAGGCACTTCGCCGTTTCAGATCAGCATAACGGCCAATAATCTTACCCGGTGGGACATACCTTATTATGACTATAACGACAGCGGTGATGGCGATCTGATCGAGGAGAAACACAGTTTTGTGTCGAATCTCTTCCGGCATCTGGTTTTCGGACTCCAGTATCAGCCTTCGGAAAAATTTTATGCCTGTCTGGGCTATAATTACAAGACCAAGACAGATATGTCTTCTTTCAACAGTTCCTTTTTGTCAGGATTTTCAATTGGTCTGGGATTCAGGACCCGTGGATTTTCGCTCGGAGCCGCTTATGCCATGCCGCATAAATCCGCCTCGTCTCTTATGATCAATCTCGGTTTCTCTATCCAGGAACTCATGCAGTGATGTCATTCCATGGCATTGCTGAGCACATGTTCAAGATCCGGCGCCGACATCTTAAGAGTCAGTTTTCCTCCCTGTGCAACTGATATTCCACCTGTCTCCTCACTTACTATGACGCATACGGCGTCGGTGACCTGACTCATGCCGAGCGCAGCACGATGCCTCAGACCGAGATTTTTAGGGATATTCATGTCATGGCTTACCGGAAGAATACAGCCGGCCGCTTTTATCCGGTGGCCAGCTATTATCATCGCCCCGTCGTGTAGAGGGGAGTTCTTGAAGAAAATGTTCTCTATAAGACGCACGTTGATATCGGCGTCGATCATGTCGCCGGTCTTTTCATAATCGCCCAGAGGCACTTTGCGCTGAAGCACTATAAGTGCTCCCGTTTTGGATTTTGACATGGACATGCACGCATAGACTATGCTCATTACTTCGGAATGTTCCCGTTCGTTGTTTTTTTCATGTTTGAATATCTTGAGAACGTTCTTGAGATTTCCATGCGCGCCAATGTCGATAAGAACACGTTTGATCTGGTCCTGAAAAAGAATCACGAGCACTATCAGTCCGATGCTCATGAATTTGTCTACTATCGTGCCTGTAAGCCGCATGTCGAAGATCTCATAGGCGAGCACCCAGACGACTATGAACGCGAGTACGCCGTAAAACAGCGAGAGCGTGCCGCTGCTCTTCATCAGTCTGTACAGATAATAGAGCATTACGGCGACTATGAGGATGTCGATGATGTCCTTTATTCCGAATTGTATCATTGCAGATTGTGGGGAGATTTGGAAACTGATATGATGTGGGTGTCTTCGGGAATATTGCGTTGGTAGGCACAAAACAGGCGTACCGTCTCGGCGCATTCCCTGACGTCATGCACGCGCAGTATATCGGCACCGTTCATCAGGGCTATCATGTTGATCGCGGTCGTGCCGTTAAGGGCTTCGTCAGGATGTATGCCGAGTTCTTTCCATATCATGGTCTTTCTGGAGACGCCGGCAAGAACGGGGCATCCTATTTCCCGGAACATGCCGAGCGCGGCGAGCAGACGGTAATTCTGGTCGACGGTTTTTGCAAAACCGAAACCTGGATCTATTATGACATCGTTCACACCGAGCTGGTGTAGCCTGTCGGTCTTGAAGGCCAGATCCCGCAGCACGTCGGCGACGACATCATCATAGTCGGTAAGCGACTGCATCGTGGCCGGAGTGCCGCGCATGTGCATCAGAATATAGGGAACGCGCAGGTCAGCGATCGTACCGAACATTTCAGGGTCAAGATCGCCCCCTCCTATATCGTTGATGATGTCCGCGCCCTGTGCGATGCATTCTCGTGCCACATCTGCCCGGAAAGTGTCGACAGAGACCGGAATGTCGGGAAATCTCTCCCTTATTGCCGCTATGGCCGGAACCAGCCGTGCCAGTTCCTCTTCTGCGGTGACGGTGTCTGCCCCCGGGCGAGAGGAATAGCCTCCGAGGTCTATGATGTCGGCTCCCTGTGCCATCATCTCCGACACCCTGGCGGTCACGCTGTCGGCCGGGACGCGGCTTCCGGCAAAGAAGCTGTCGGGAGTGACGTTTACGATTCCCATCACTGCCGGACGATTGAATTCGATCAGATTTCCCCGTATGTTCAGTATCATTTCTAAATTCGTTTGTTTATTATGCGAATTTAGCACTTTTTTTGCTTATATGAAATATTTTACGTAACTTTGCATCCGGTTTCGCAATCTCTGGTAAGACATGGTGGCTTATTAAATTGCAAATAATTAATCAGATATAATCAATGGACTTAATTAAAATCGCAGAGGAGGCATTTGCAACTCCCAAGAAACAATGTGATGAATTCGGCCCGGGCGACACAATTACAGTCGCTTATCGTATCAAAGAGGGTAACAAGGAGCGTATCCAGCAGTATCGTGGCGTTGTGATCAAGATCAACGGCCAGGGCGACAAGAAACGCTTCACTGTACGCAAGATTTCCGACGGTATCGGAGTTGAGCGTATTTTCCCGATGGAATCTCCCTTTATCGAGTCGATCACTGTCAACAAATACGGTAAGGTACGTCGTGCCAAACTTTATTACCTCCGTAATCTTACAGGTAAGAAAGCCCGTATCAAAGAGCGCATCGTCAAGAAAAACGACAAATAATCCGCGTTCGAACAAATGTCACAACGGTCCGGTCTGCATGCAGACCGGACCGTTATATTTTTTAGAAAGCCGATTATCTTGGCATAGTCGGGATTTTTTGTTAATTTTGCAACCGAAAGGTAAAAAGATGTTGAAACTATAATATATAGCCGACACACAATTGTTTAGACAAGTAAAAACAACATAATAAAATGTCAAATAAAGCATTACTTATTATCCTTGACGGATACGGCATCGGCGACCATAAGAAGGACGATGCCATTTTCAATACTACTACTCCCTATATGGACTATCTCGTTAAGAATTTCCCTCATTCGGAACTTCAGGCGAGTGGCGAGGATGTAGGATTGCCCGACGGCCAGATGGGCAACTCTGAGGTAGGTCACCTCAATATCGGCGCCGGACGTGTGGTATATCAGGATCTCGTAAAGATCAACCGTGCGATATCCGATGGCTCTTTCGCCCAGAATCCTGAGATTGTGGAGGCTTTCTCATATGCCCGCGACCACAATGTGCCCATCCATTTCATGGGTCTGACTTCCGCAGGAGGCGTGCATTCATCGCTCGACCATCTTTATGCCCTTTGCGACACAGCCAGGGAGTATGGACTCGACAAGGTCTATCTTCATGCTTTCATGGACGGCCGCGATACCGATCCCAAAAGCGGTGCCGGTTTCCTCAGAGAGGTGCAGGACCACTGCTCCAAGAGTGCCGGCGTGATCGCTTCGGTTATCGGCCGTTACTATGCAATGGACCGCGACAAACGCTGGGAACGTCTTAAAGAAGCATATAATCTGCTCGTTTACGGCGAGGGCAAACATGCCGACGATATGGTGAAGGCAGTCGAGGAGTCATATGCCGAAGGTGTGACCGACGAGTTTATCAAGCCTATTGTCAATGATCGCGTGGACGGCCGTATAGGTGCGGGTCATGTGGTGATTTTCTTCAACTATCGTAATGACCGCGCGAAAGAGCTTACTACAGTTCTTACACAGCACTCCGAGGATGGAATGAACCCCATACCCGATCTGCAGTATTATTGCATGACTCCATATGACGATTCTTTCAAAGGTGTCAAGATTCTCTTTAACAAGCAGGATGTCCCCGACACTCTTGCCGAATACCTGTCGGTCAACGGCAAGAAGCAGCTTCACATAGCTGAGACTGAGAAATATGCCCATGTGACATTCTTCTTCAACGGCGGACGCGAGGCTCCCTTCGAGGGCGAGGACCGTATTCTTGTAGCTTCTCCGAAAGTGGCGACCTACGACTTGCAGCCTGAGATGAGCGCACCCGAAGTGACCGATAAGCTTGTCGACGCTATCGATGCGGACAAATATGACTTCATAGTAGTGAATTTCGCCAACGGTGACATGGTCGGCCACACCGGTGTCTATTCCGCCATCCAGAAAGCTGTCGAGACTCTCGACAAGTGTGTGGAGAAGGTGGTCGAGGCTGCCCGCAAGCATGGTTACGAGACAATCATCATCGCCGATCACGGCAATGCCGACCACGCGCTTAATGATGACGGCACTCCCAATACCGCCCATTCGCTCAATCCTGTTCCGTTCATATATATCGGCTCGCATCCCGATGCAAAACTTAGCAACGGACGTCTCGCCGATGTGGCTCCCTCCCTTCTCAAGCTTATGGGCCTCTCGAAACCGGCCGACATGACCGGCAACGATCTGATAGAATTCTAAAAATCATGTGAAACGCATGTAGCGAATCATGAAAAAAATACTTATTGCATTGGCTCTGTCCCTCTGCCTCCCGGCAGTGGCACAGAGCCTTGTGCTTCTGCACACTAACGATACTCATTCCAATATCGATCCGGATGCTCACGGAGTAGGAGGCATATTGCCCCGCAAGGCTATCATCGATTCCGTGCGCAAAGCGGAAAAGAATGTGATTCTTATCGATGCCGGCGATATGGTGCAGGGTACGCTTTACTTCAAGTTCTTCAAGGGTGATGTCGAATATCCTCTCTTCAATATGATGGATTATGATGTACGCATACTCGGCAATCATGAGTTTGACAACGGACTTGGGGAGCTTGCATCGTATTGGAAAAAGGTGAAAGGCGCCCGGCTTTCGGCCAATTATGACTTTTCGGATACTCCAGCCAGAGGTATATTCGAGCCATATGTCATAAAGAAGGTCGGAAACAAAAAGGTAGGTATCATGGGCATAAACGTGGATCCTGCAAGCCTTATCTCGGAAGAGAACTATGAAGGAATGCGTTTCCATGACATCATCGATACAGCCAATGCGACAGCTTCTCTTCTGAAGAAAAAAGGGTGTGATCTTGTAGTGGCGGTAACCCATATAGGTTACGATGTGCCAAACGGCAAGACCGATGACCTCGATCTGGCGCGTGCAAGCAAGGATATCGATATCATAATCGGAGGACATTCCCATACATTTGTCGATCCGGCCACTCCCGACAAGACTCCCTACTGGATTAAAAACGCCGCAGGACGCGATGTGCTGGTGACGCAGACCGGGAAATATGGTAAGAATGTGGGCTACATAAAACTGGACCTCAAGGACTTTTCAGACCGTCGCATGGACTACCGTTATATTCCGGTGACCGACCGGTTCGCGGCGCGTTCCTGTTCCCGGGAGATGCAGGATTTCCTCGCTCCTTACAAGCATAAGGTGGATTCGGTAAATTCTCATGTCATAGCCTGGTCTGCGACGGATATGCCCAATGGTCTTTCCACGGGGGCCTATGCCAACTGGGCCGGAGATTTCGCATCGTGGTACGGACGTCAGATCGCCGACAGTCTCAGGAAGAGGGGAGTGGAGATCGTTCCGGTGTCTTTCGGCATGATGAATGTCGGAGGCATTCGCCAGCCTATGATGAAAGGCGCCGTGACCGAGGGTCAGATTCTTTCTACTTTTCCCTTCTCCAACCGTATGCGTCTGATCGAGATCGCCGGCTCCGATCTTATATCCACAATGAAGATCGTAGCTCCCAAAGGCGGAGAGGCTGTGAGTGGCGAAGTGCGGGTGGTGACCGATTCTGCCGGTAATTTCGAAAGAATGCTCATAGACGGAGTCGAGATAGATCCGCAGCGTCGTTATGTGGTGTCTACCATAGACTATGTCGCCAATGGCAACGATGACATGACACCGATGAAAAATCATCGTGAGATATGGCGCGACAATGAGGAAGTGAGTGTGAGAATTCTTGAATACATATATCATCTCTCCGGCAACGGAGTTCCGTTGAGCGCCGATCCGAATCCGCGGTTTGTAAAAAATGTAAGGGATGAAATGAGGTGATGAGAGATCTTTGGTTCTGTGTTGTTGCGGTTATTGTGCTGATGGCTGGATGCCACGGCAGGAAGGATGTTGTCTCCGTCGAACCGCCGGTCACGGAACCTGTGGAAATCTCTGATCTTACGGACGAGGCCCGTGAATGGGCCGATTCGGTATGTGCCGCCATGACTTTGCGTCAGAAGGTGGCACAGCTTTTTATGCCGGCGGTGTATGCGTCCGCCGATTACTGGACTCTGCGCCAGATACGTGAATATGCCGACAGCTGTGTGGGAGGTATTGTCTTGCTGAAGGGCGATTCTAAAAGCGCCTCCGAGGTTGCGGATTCTATGCGGCTCTACAATGAGGTGGATCCGTTTGTCGCCATAGACGCGGAGTGGGGACTGGCCATGCGTCTTGTCGACGCGCCGGAATTTCCGGCAAACAATGTCATCAGCCCGGCGGCCGATGACCGTCTGATGTATGATTACGGATCAGAACTCGCGCGTGAGTGCCGTTTGCTTGGGATCAACATGGTGCTTGGTCCTGTTGTGGACGTGAGTGTGCCGGGAGGATTCATGAACCGCCGTTCGTTCGGGAATGATCCTGTGCGCGTGGCGGATCTGGCCATAGCTTACGCCCGGGGACTTGAGGACGGCGATGTCATAAGTGTGGCGAAACATTTTCCCGGTCATGGATCCGTAATGGCGGACTCACATCGGCGCAAGGGTGTCATAGAGCGGAGTCTTAATGAAATGGATTCGGTCGATCTCTACCCTTTCCGCCGCTGGATAGAGCAACGCCTTTCAGGAGTGATGGTCGGGCATCTTGCCGTTCCCTCGATTGATTCGGAAATGCGTCCTGCCGCCGTGTCGCATACTGTCATCAACGATCTGCTGCGCGATGATCTCGGATTTTCCGGACTGGTGCTGACCGATGCGCTCAACATGAGAGGTGCCGAAGGGTATGGGGCTCTTGATGCTGTCAGGGCCGGCGCGGACATAATAGTGGCGCCCGCCGGGACATTCGACGAGATGAGATCAATCGTGCGGGCCGTGAATGACGGAACGTTGAGCGAACAGACTCTTGACGGTCATGTGAGGCGTATATTGTTCTATAAGTATCTCCTGTCCGGCAAAGGCGGAAACGGCTTGCATTCCTCTCGGGAAGTCATGCTTGATTCTCCTCAGGCCGATGCGATCTCACGGCGACTTGTGGAGAGCAAATGACAATACAGATAAAAAAATAACTCCGCAGGGCCCTGCGGAGTTTATTTTTTTACGAATCAACGCTTTCGATGATTACTTGCCCGACATGTGGTCGGATACCGAAAGGTTAAGACGCCCTTTGGCGCGACGGCGGGCGAGAACCTTGCGACCGTTCTTGGTCGACATTCTCAAACGGAAACCGTGCTTGTTGATTCTTCTGCGTCTTGAGGGTTGAAAAGTCCTTTTCATTTTGTATTGAATATTTAAATTTGCAAATTCAGAATGCTTCGCGCATGGACGCTTTTTTGCATTCGGATGCAAAATTAACTAAAAAATTTCATTCACCCAAATTTGCCGATAAATTTTAGCTGAAAAATGAATGGAATATCGAAAGTTGAGGAATTTTTTGTAAATTTGTAATTTGTAAGGTCAAAGACTGTTTTTATGGTCATGTGACTTGAATTTTAAAATAACAATAAAATAATAATATAAAGACTTTTACAGCAATGATGAACGCTCAAGACATCAAGAACGGCACTTGCATTCGCCTCGACGGCCGTCTCTATTTCTGCGTGGAGTTCCTTCACGTGAAGCCCGGTAAGGGAAATACTTTCATGCGTACAAAACTCAAGGATGTTGTTGACGGCCGCGTGATAGAGCGCCGTTTCAATATCGGTGAGAAACTTGAGGATGTGCGTGTGGAGCGTCGTCCCTATCAGTATCTCTATGCTGACGGCGAGGACGATATCTTCATGAACAACGAGACTTTCGAGCAGATTCCTATCAGCAAGGAGCTCGTGACAGGAGCCGCATATATGAAAGAGGGTGACACTGTAGAGGTTGTTTCAGATGCATCTTCCAATACTGTCCTCTATGCCGAAATGCCTATGAAGACGGTTCTTAAGATCACTTATACCGAGCCGGGTCTCAAGGGCGACACCGCTACCAACACACTCAAGCCCGCTACAGTCGAGACCGGCGCAACCGTCAAGGTGCCTCTCTTCATCAACGAGGGTGAACTTATCGAGGTCGATACGCGCGACGGCAGCTATGTGGGCCGCGTGAAGGCATAAGGAAGAATGCTATGAAGAATCCGGAAGAAATGCTCTTCTCGATAATCGTGCCGGTATATAACCGCCCCGATGAGATCGCCGATCTGCTTGCGAGCCTTGAGGTTCAGACTGATTCCGGATTCGAGACAGTCATTGTCGAAGACGGCTCGACCGTGCCTTGTCTGGATGCGGAGGCAATGTCCGATGGTTCGCTCAAGGTCAGAGGGCATGATTCGATAAGACTGAAATATTTCAGAAAATCAAATGAAGGGCGGAGTATCGCCCGCAATTACGGTATGGACAGAGCCGACGGAGATTTCTTTATCTTCGTCGACTCTGACTGTATTTTACCCCCCGGCTATATCGGGGCTTTGCGGAAAAGCCTCGTCAGAAATCCGGTGGACTGTTTCGGAGGCCCGGATGCGGCCCACGATTCATTCACTTCAACCCAGAAAGCCATAAACTATGCCATGACATCTTTTCTTACCACAGGAGGAATAAGAGGAGGCAAGGTGTCGATGGAAAAATTCACTCCCCGTACGTTCAATATGGGATTCTCGCGTGAGGTCTATGACCGTGTGGGCGGCTTCAGGGAAATGTTCAGCGAAGACATTGACATGTCGACGCGCATAAGACTCGCCGGGTTCGGCATCACTCTGTTCCCGGACGCATATGTATATCACAAGCGTCGCGGCAACCTGCGTAAATTCTGGAAGCAGGTCCATGTCTTCGGCATGTCGCGTATCACGCTTGAACTGCTCTATCCCGGCTCGATGAAGCTCGTGCATTGGTTGCCTGCCCTGTTTACCGTCGGTGCTGTAGCGCTGATAGCGGGGGCTTTCTTTTGCAGATGGCTTCTGATCCCTCTTCTGCTGTATGTGGTGGCTTTGTGGATAGGTGCGCTGATCGCCGAACGCAATCTCAAGATATCTTTTCTCGCCGTGCTTGCTTCAATGGTGCAGCTGCTCGGGTATGGTACCGGCTTCATAAAAGCGTATTTCAATAAGATTCTGCTTCGCAAGGGCCGTGATATCAACGAGGAGATAGAGATCCGCAAGGGAAAAAACGAAAAACTCTGATGATATGGAATCGCCGGCATCCGAATGTTTCGACAGGGCTCCCGATTACACGGAAACCGACATCCCGTCACGACAGCTCCCGTCGGTGACCGTCAAGGATCTTCCTGCGGATGACCAGCCTCGCGAGCGGGCGCGTCGTTTCGGCATATCGTCTCTCAGTAATGCCGATCTTTTTGCCATCATTCTCCGTACCGGCACGCGCGGATATCCGATTACAGATCTCTGTCGTGATCTTATGAAAATGAATGAGAATCTGTTTCTGAACCTTGAGCGGCGCAGCCGCAGTCAGATCATGGAGATAAACGGCATCGGCGAACTGAAGGCCATGCAGATCGAAGCGGTGATGGAGATTGTCAGGCGTTATGGCCGCGAACACATAGGCCACCGTGTACAGATCAAAAATCCTCAGACGATATATGATATAATGAAGCCGGAAATAGCCAATCTTGCCTATGAGGAGATGTGGGCGTTGTTTCTGGACCGCGCTAACAGAGTCATCGGGAAATTGCGTATAAGTCAGGGCGGATCGACCTCTACGGTTTTTGATATCAAGAAAATCATAAAGAATGCCCTCATGGCGCATGCCGAAGGTGTGGCGTTGTGTCACAATCATCCATCGGGCACTCTCAGACCTTCCGCTCAGGACGATGATATAACCCGGCGTTTTAAAGAAGCATGCCGTACGCTCGATATAAATTTCATCGATCATCTCATAGTGACCACCGACGGCTTTTATTCCTATCGCGACTCATCTTCCATTATATGAAAAAACCTCAGACTTTCGCCTGAGGTCATTTCCCGGTCATCTGTTTTGAAATTCTGGCCCTTTATAAGGACCGTGAACGGCCGGTAGGATTTTTATTTATTCCAGCATTTAGAAACCTTAGTAATCTTTAATTATCTGTCCATAGAACAATTGCAGAGAAAAAGATGTTCGACCGAACAGAACTTTTTATCAGTTTTTAACCGTTGGTCACGCCTGTAAGAGCCTCGAATGTTCCGATAGAATATAGCCACCAGAGCAGAATGAATATCAGGATCAGCACTCCAAGCCATAACCAGAGACGGTTGACTCTTCTGGTGCCGTTGTTTTTTCTGATTTTTCCTTCAGCCCGTAATTTTTGGGCCTCTTCGTTTGCAAGTCCGTGTTCTTTACGGATCTCGTTTCTTGTATCCTTTGTATCCATAACCTTATCTTTTAAGTGTGCTTTTCACTTGTTTATCCATATAACATCCCTTTACTAAAAAAAGTTCTCTATTCTTATAGAATGTTTAAATTTACTGTAGATGGTAGCCTGATGTTAACATGAAGACAGATTGACGGCGATGCAGGCATTATATGTTTGTTTACTCTCTCATTTTTTTGTAAATTTGCATCGCATCGGAATTTGCCTTCCGTGTGCCGGACACTGCAATAGTGCTTGTCTGATTTATAATCGAAGCGTTAGCTTTATCCTGTTACTTGAAATCGCCAATAATTCATTCTCAGGGATAAGGTCTTCACAACGTTCATGCTTGTCGTTTATCCACTCCCCGACAAGGGAGCCGGTATACGGTAAGGCGTGGGAGTGGACTGTTTATCTGAGAAGGTGTTTGGCGATACCTGAGTAACAATAAACAATGTCGTTCCACGCTTTCTTATTTTTTACATATATCCATAGGGACGAATGGATTTATATATCACTGAGATGAAGATCCACATCGGCCATGCCATTAGAGACGAGATCAGACGTCAGGAACGTTCGGTAGCCTGGTTCGCGCGTCAGATTTGCTGTACAAGACCTCATGTATATAGAATTTTTGAAAAGGAAAATATAGATGTGCAGCTTCTCCAGAAAATATGCAGCGTTCTCGGCCATGATTTCTTCAAAGATATCTCCGACAGTATAAATTCGGGGAATTAGGTATTACTTGGTCGAAATGTCTTACAAATGGTTACACTTGTGTCTCTTAATCGAATATGGATACATATCCGGTTATATGGCGATTATGCGTAATTTTGCATTGATAAAACAATAATCAACTTTATTAAATCAAAATGATGAAATTTTACAAACTGTTTGCCATCTTATGTATGGCTGTGTTTTTAGTGACACCTCTGGCTTCTTGCTCGGATGACAAAGACGGTGAGCCTTCTCTGGAATCATCACTTTATGGAACATGGGTGAATGAGTATGTCGATGATGACGATGAAAGCGATGTCGACGTTACGACTATTGTTTTCAATAAGGACAACAGCGGTGTCATCCGTGAGGTTTACAATACCCGTGCCGCTTTATCATTGGAAATGGAATTCGATTGGACTGCGACTGTGACATCTTCCGGTGCTGTGCGCCTCACGATTGTCTATAAATCAGGTGACAGAGGAATGATCGAGCCTTTTGTAGGAAATTACGCGCAGTGGAGCAATCTGTGCACTGTAGCCGGCGGTACGCTCACTATTAATACGTCAGACGATTATATCATGATCTTCAAGAAGAAATAATCTCTTCTGAATTTCATATGCGTCATGCATGTATCTATGAGAAATCCCTGCTCCCCCGAATGGGTGAAAGGGATTTTTTTATTTTGATGATGCCTTAATTAAAAAGAATTGCTTATCATATGAAACTGAAAATATTCAATTCCATTTTTTGTGTGATGCTGGCGATATTGCCGCTTACTTCATGTGACAAAAATGACAAGGATGATCCCGAACCGGATATTCCGGTCAACCCTGTCAATCCGGATGATCCGGACAATCCGGACAGCCAGACGGTAATGACTCCCACAGCAGCTTTCAATTATATAAAAGATACGGCCGTGGATGCACTGGGTCGTTTCAATCCCGAGGATCAGCGTGATATCCTTCAGATATCAAAAATCTTTATTGAGACATATGGAGACTATGAGATGCCTGATGAGTTTTATGATGATCCTTATTATTCCCCGGCCAGAGTCATCGGAGCTTTGAATCATTCGATCCGACGCAAAAATCCTTTCGGCCTGACGCGTGCGTCATATGATTATTCTATCACCGACTATGCAGGTATTTATGAACCGGATTCGCGTCGGGAGGAATGGGTACGCACAGGAGATTCAAAATCGGTGATTTTCCGTGCGCCTGTCAATGGCCAGACTGTCGAGATTTGTGCTTCTCCTTCCGGCTCCGACTGGATACTGGATGCGGACGAGACGGTACTTGTGCCCGGTACGCTTACTACCACCGTGAAGTGGGGCTCACGTGTTTTGGCGTCGGTGACGGTGAAATCGAATGCCGATATAGACAGGGGCAAGGTTAGCCTTGATATTGTGGCGGAGGCTGCCAATATAGTGGCTTCAGTCAATATAGACGGCAACAATTCGAGAATTTCCGAAACGGGACGTATTTCTGTCTCGGGTTCGACAGTCGTCGCCACAGAGACGCTGCTGTCAGGATCCGGTCTCTGTGACATCGACAGCTGGGGCGAGGATGACGATATAACCGAAAAATTGCGTGAGGCGACAATGTCGGTCAATACACTCGATCGCGTGTATCTTTCGGCTCAATGCTCGGATTTCAGTACTGTGGCCGACGGTCTCGACTGTTGGTATGATTCATATTCGGGAGTGTCGCAGGATATGGCGGAAAAAGAAGTCCGCAAGGCGTGTGAGACGATCAACCGTAACCTCGGCGTAGAAGTGAAATTTGCCGGAAGCAGTGCCGTGCAGGCGAATCTATGTTGGGTGCCTGTCGTATACAACGATTATTCCTATTGGGAGATTTACCCCGGAGCCGCTGTCAGATATGCCTATGACGGTTCGACCGAACTTATAGAATCAGTCGATTATAATTTCAATATCGTGACCGATCAGTTTGAAAATCTCATAAACAGATACTCTAATTTTATTCGCTCACTGCGTTGATGTGTTGCGGTAAGGGCCTTGATAAGTTTCAGTTTTTTTCAAGGAGAACAGGATTTGTCCTGTTCTCCTTGATTCCGTATACATGTCTGTCAGTCGCAGCCGGACAGCCGGACTCCTTGTCGCGTCAGCTTGAGGAACTGGAGGTCACGGCACCGGGACGGAAAATCGTAACCCGTAATGAATGGGGAGATCAGACACTTGATGTACGCGCGTTGAGCCGTTATGGCCGCACATTGGGAGAGGCCGATCCCGTAAAACAGATACAGATGCTTCCCGGAGTGCACGTCTCCGATGACTATGCGTCAGGTTTTTCTGTCGAAGGCGCTTCCTACAGTCAGAGCCTTGTGGAAATTGACTCGGCTCCTCTCTTTTTCCCATATCATTTCGGCGGTATTTTTTCCATGATCAATCCCTCGTATTTCGAAAAAGTCGTCTTCAGACGATTCTTTCCGGCAAATGCCTCTTCCGCGCGTCTGGGTTCGTCGCTCTCCGCGTCATCTCCGCTTCGTCATCCCGATCGGCCCGCAGGATCTCTTTCTTTGGGAATGATTGCTTCGGGCGTCTCCATGCGTGTTGCGCTTGACCGCCGCCTGTCGCTCTCTTTGGCGGGACGGGTTTCATATCTTGATCTCCTTTACGGCCCGCTTCTGAAAGATGAGGAGAATTCTTACAGTTATTCTCTCGGGGATCTTAATGCTTCCCTGCTCTTCACGCCGTGTGCCGCCGACGAAATTGTTCTGAGTATTCACGGCAACCGCGACCGGTTAAGATATTCCCATGGCGCCGTAGAGAATGACCTTGGACTCCATTGGGCAAATTCAGTCGCCTCCTTGCGCTGGAATCATGAGTCTGATTCCTGGAAATCGTCTTTCGGTCTATGGTATTCGGCTCTCGACACGGAGTTGCACCTTTCATTGGGAGTTTCCGACGCAAGATCGCAATCAGGAGTGTCTCAGTGTGGTTTCCGCGGTCAGTTTGACTTCACATTGTCCGGCCGTGACAGATTGTCGGCGGGTCTTATAGCTGGCGGGACACGTTTCTCAATTCCGTCGGTGACCTCGGACTGGGCCGGTATAAACTCTACCGACGCGAGCCGCGTAAATTCTATCGAATCGAAAGTCTATGCCTCCTCGGTGCATGATATCTCGGAGTCCGTCTCTCTCAAAAGCGAATTGGCTTTTTATCTTTATTCATCGCAAGGTCAGCACGTCTTTTTCCCTTCTCCCTCCGTCTCGTCTCTGTTTACCACTGAATATGGCGATTTCAGAGTCGGCCTCGCGTATCGACCGCAGTTCATGCATCAGGTGGGACTGTCCGAGATCGGCCTTGCCTCTAATTTCTGGATCGGTTCGGGCCGCAGGGTCCATGAGTCATCGGTATTGACGGGTAATGTGGAATGGAATATGCCCTTCGGGGAGGGGGACTGGGAGATAGGATGTAATCTGTACGGAGCGATGGTCCGGAATGAAGCTTTCTATTCCGGATCGGTATTTGACATGCTTGCCGGAGATTTCGATCCTGTCGATAAGATCACACCTGTAAATGGCTTCAATACCGGGGCCGATATATCGTTCGGACGAGTCCGCGGCCCATTGACCGGTTGGCTGGCATATTCTTTCGGCATAGCGCGCCGGAGATATCCCGATTTCCCCGGCAGGTGGCTTCCGTCGTCCAATGAAGTGCTCAGCTCGCTTAAATGCTTTGTGGCGTGGAAACTTGATGATCACTGGGAGTTTGGCGCGACTTTCAATTATTCCGCCGGGCGTCCTTACACTCCGGTCGTCGAGGCATATCTGCTCGGCGGCAACGTCGTCATGACCTATGGAGTCCGGAATTCGGTGCGTCTGCCCGATTATCACCGACTCGACCTTTCCACCACATATTCTTTCGAGACGGGTGGAAGAATCCCGCTCAGGCACAGCCTCAATTTTTCTCTTCTTAACGCCTACGGACATCTGAATGCCGAATTTGTCACTTATGGCTACAGTTCTGTCCGTAATGAAATTTACCGCAAGACGTCCGGATCTCTTTTCCGGTTTCTTCCCTCTTTGAGCTATGTGATAGAGTATCGCTGACTTTCCCGATGCTGTACATCTGAAAATAAATTAAAACTCTCGTCATGGTCAGAACGTTCATCTGTCGTTTTTCACGGATTGTCATAATTTTGTTTTCCCTTATATTCTGTTCCTGTGTCGAATCGGAAATGCCGCAAAGAAGGCTTGTCGTCGAAGGCTGGATAGAATCCGGCGCCGCTCCGGTCGTAATGCTGACTCTTCCATATCGGCCCGGTGAGGATTATTCGGTTGAGGATGCTGTGGCAAGGCCCGCGAAAGTTATCCTGCAGGAGGGTGGCCGCCAATGGCAGCTTATCGGAATGTACGATCCTGAATATTTCCCGCCGTACATCTATACCAGCCATGAGGTCCGCGGAGAAGCCGGCAGAAGTTATCGTCTTGCCGTTTATTATGACGGATTGGAGGCATATGCTGAGACGGAGATACTGGATCCTCCATCCATTCTCGGCCTCACGCTTTCGGATGACCCTTCCGACAGTCAGTACCGTAAACTCACACTGCAGACCTCGGCTTTGTCCGATTCTTATGACTGTCTGATGACGTTCCTCCGTACGGAGGCTTCAGGCAAGAGACCCGCGCCGTCATATCTCGGAGTGGCGCGTATCCCTCCCGGGAAAGATGCTGTCAGTCTTGAAGTGCTGCGGCCTAAATTCAAACCGGATACGGTGCCGTACTATTCCGCCTTCAGGGTGGGGGAGACGGTCGAGGTGCATCTTTGCCGTCTCACACCTTCCGCCTATGATTTCTGGATGGATTTCCAGAATGCCATGTCGCTGGGGCATTCTCCGTTGATTTCATCTTCCTACACGTTACGCTCCAACATAACGGGCGACGGTATCGGTTATTTTTTCGGTTACGGCGTGGACCGTAAAGTCATAAAGATCGAGTGAACTGACAGTTCACTCGATCTTTATGACTTTACGGTAAAAGTATTCCGGATAGGAAATGTATTTTCAGAAGGGTACGGGATCTTCGCCCGGTCCCGGCATGATGTCGGGATGAGTGTCGGGCGCGCTTGCGAAATGAAATCCTCCGGCAGCACCGCTTTCGGAATTCATGCGCGAGTCCTCGCGGCGTATCTCCATGCCGGATCCCGAAGCCCCGAATGCCTCGTTTACGATGTTGGCGTTCTCGTCCCAGTTCTCGAAACGCGCATAGCGGTTCACGAACCGCAGTTTGACATCGCCTACCGCGCCGCTTCGGTGCTTGGCGACGATCAATTCCGCCATGCCGCGGATATCGTTTCCGTTGGCATCTTCCGAACTTTTGGTATAATATTCCGGACGGTGTATGAAACATACGATGTCGGCATCTTGCTCGATGGCTCCCGATTCACGCAGGTCGGACAGCACAGGCCGTTTGTCCTCGCGGGTCTCTGTGCTTCGGTTGAGCTGCGACAGGGCGATGATCGGTATATTAAGCTCTTTGGCCAGAGCCTTCAGCGAACGCGATATTGTCGATACCTCCTGCTCGCGGCTGCCGAGTTTCATGCCCGTGGCGTTCATGAGCTGCAAGTAGTCGATCATTATCAGTTTCACGCCATGTTCTCTGACAAGACGCCGTGCCTTCGTGCGCAGTTCAGTTATCGACAGGCCGGGAGTCTCGTCCAGATACATGGGGGCCGAATATACTCCGGCTATACGGCTGTTGAGTCTGTCCCATTCCTCGGGAGAGAGCTGGCCGCTCTTTATCTTCTCACCTTCGAGATTGGCGACGTTGCTTATGAGACGCTTCACGAGCTGCACGTTGGCCATCTCAAGTGTGAAGATCGCCACGGGAGTGCCGTAGTCTATCGCCATGTTCTTGGCCATCGACAGTACGAATGCTGTCTTTCCCATGGCGGGACGTGCGGCTATGATGATAAGGTCGGAATTCTGCCATCCCGACGTCATGCGGTCTAGCTCGTCATATCCTGTCTTGAGACCGGAAAGACCGGTCTCGGCGTTTGCCGCTGTCTGTATCTGCTCAAGGGCGAGATTCAGTACGGGGTCGATCTGTGTCACCTCTCGTTTGAGATGCGTCTGCGAGATCTCGAACAGCTGTCCTTCCGCCTGTTGCAGCAGATCGTCCACATCGTTGCTCTCGTCGAAAGCGTCGGTCTCTATCTTTGACGCGAAACTGATCAGTCGTCGTGCAAGGAACTTCTGCGACACGATCTTGGCATGATATTCCACATTGGCGGCCGAGTACACCCTGGCTGTGAGTTCGGTGATATGGACCGCACCTCCCACTTCCTCGAGTGTGCCGTTGGCACGCAGCTGCTCGGTGACTGTCATCATGTCTATGGGACGCTGATTGAAACCGAGAGTGCTGATCGCATCGTAGATCTTGGCGTTGCGCGGGTCATAGAACGCGTCGGGCGTCAGAAAGTCCGCCACATTCATGTAGGCGTCTTTCTCAAGCATGAGTGCGCCGAGCACCACTTCTTCGAGATCCGTGTCGTGAGGAGGCAATTTTCCTGTCGGATCCTCTTTTATCGGCTGGAAAGTCGGTCGTTTGTTGTATTGTCGTTCTGCCATTATCAAATTATTTAACTGCAGCTCAGCTCTATCAGCAGCCATATGGAGACGGCGCACATAAGCATTGCCGTGCGTCCGAGTATCGGATTCAGCGCGGCGCCGTTCGAATTCACAAGTCTGACCCATGTCAGATAGTGCAGATTAATATATGCGAGAATTCCGAGTTGCCATAATGGGTTGACACGGAGAGCCGTCGCCGCCTCTATTAGCAGCGCGGCGATGATCCCGTTTGCGAGATACAGACGCTCCATGGCGGTGCGCCCCCAGCGCACGGCGAGGGTCCTTTTGCCCGATGCGCGGTCATCGTCCATGTCGCGGTAATTGTTCACGACAAGCACGTTGGCGCCCATGAAGCCTATCGCCAGAGAGAGCCAGCCTGTCACCGGCATCATGTCCCATGATCCGGTCTGCACGTAAGTTGACATCACTACGGGAACAATGCCGAAGAATATGATCACGGCTATCTCCCCCAGGCCGTGATGTGACAGCGGATAGGGCCCCGTCGAGTACCCCAACGCGAACAGCGCTACGGCCAGGCCCACAAATATCAGCCACCATCCGCCCCATATGACAAGCGTGCATCCTGCCAGACAGACAGCCGCCAGAAGAGCGAATGTCGCGTTGCGCATGGCGCGGGGACTGATGTCTCCCTCGGTCACGCCGCGTCTGAACCCTTCGCGCCCCTTGCGGTCAAGACCGTTTTTATAATCGAAATATTCGTTTGCGAAATTTGATATGATCTGTGCGCCGATGGCGAACAGCAGACATATCAGAAAAGGAAGCGGTCGGAAACTGTGATAATATGCCGCGCAACCTCCGGCTGTGAGCACTCCCGCCACAGAGACCGGAAGCGTGTGCAGGCGCATCGCCTCAATCCATGCCTTCGCTTTTTTTGTCATTTTATATCGTGTCTTTTTATGTAGTCCGATATGCGGTCTGCAAGGTCGAGCAGATAATCCAGACCTATGATATTTTCTTTTTCATCGGGCAGCGCGTCATATCCGTATTTTATTCCTGCCATCGCTCCTGTGAGCGATGCGTTGGAATCCGCGTCTCCTCCGAGTTCGATCACATTATAGATAGCGTCGGCAGCATTGTTCGAATGCCATAGTCCCCAGAGAGATGCCGCCATGCATTTTCGTGTCCAGCATTGGGTTTCCTCGTCGTCTATCTCCAAAGACAGGATGTCGCCATCATATGCCTTTTTCAGAAAAGACAGTGTGCGCTGATCAGTTATCTGACACAGATTCACAAGATCCTCGTATGAAACTTCCTGACCTTTATAAAGAAGCGAATTGATCATCAACGCCAGTACCATGGCTGACGAAACACAGCGCGAATCGTCATTGGTCATAAGTATCAGTCTGCGCGTATGTTCGATAAGGTCGGCCGATGGACTTGTAAGTCCTGTGACCACAGCACGGTGTATGGCTTCGTTCAGCGCTTCATGAAGTTTTGTCTGATGCCATATACGGTGAGTTGTCTGTATAGGATGGTGTACCCATTCCGGATCGCGGCATAAGATACGGAATACCGGCTGTATGTCACGGGTGCTTTTTTCAAACCAGTCCTTAAATTTTTTTGCCATGGCATGAAGGTGAAACCCATCTTCTTCCAGAACGCATTCAAGCAATACGGTCGTCACTTCAGTGTCATTGGTCCATTCTCCACGTTTCCATTGGCTGCGGTGGGCATCCCGTATGATTTGACTGAATCTGCGCAGTCCGTCAGGATAATAGGCTTTTACTTCATTTTTTGTCATGAACTCAGCTCCTAAGCCGAGAGCGTCTCCGAATGCGAAACCGACAATAGCTCCTTTGATCTTGTCATTAAGTTTCATGTGTGTAATATGTCTAAGATATGTGTCTTGAAATCCGGCTGTTCGGACCGGATTCCCTATGTTAGTCAGATAGAATTGTTAAAAACTCATAGGCAAAGATAATAATTTTTTTGAATATTAGCCAAAGTGGTATATTACTTTCTCATTTTTTTGAAGAAATCGACCATCAGCATGCGGCATTCCTCCTCAAGCACGCCGCTTTCTACAGTCGTTTTCGGATGGATCACGCTGTTTCGGGCGCACGTATGCGAGAAATATCCTCTCTTTTCGTCAGGCGTCCCGTAGACGATTCTTCCGATATGGCTCCATCCGAGAGCGCCGGCACACATGGTGCATGGTTCGACTGTCACATATATCGTGCAGTCAGGCAAATATTTCCCTCCGAGTGTCTGCGCCGCCGCCGTGACGGCTATCATTTCGGCATGTGCCGTCACGTCTGTCAGGGTTTCGGTCATGTTGTGTCCGCGTCCGACCACGCGTCCGCGGCATGTCACGACCGCGCCTACCGGTATCTCTCCCTGCGAGGCTGCCGTACGCGCCTCTTCAAGCGCCATTCTCATGAACCGCTCGTCTGTATCGTTGATCATGTTTCCCATTTTTTTCAAAAGTCGTTTATGCCGTTATCTTTCATGAGCCAGCGCCCTTACCTGCCGGGCCACTTCCTCCATGAGCCACGCCGGTGTCGATGTCGCTCCGCAGATTCCTATCCGCTGCGCCCCTTCGAGCCATTCGCTCCGCAAGTCGCTTCCTTCCATGACGAGATAAGTCCTGGGATTGACTTTGCGGCATTCCTCGAGAAGGACTTTGCCGTTCGAGCTTTTGGCCCCGCTGACGAATATTATCGTGTCGTGTGTGGCGGCGAATCCTTTTATCTTTTCTGACCGTGTGGCCACCTGACGGCATATCGTGTCGAAAAATTCGAAACTTCCCGCACGCTTCCTTTGCCTTATTTCCTCCACCACGTGTCTGAACCCGTCTATGCTCTTGGTGGTCTGGGAATAAAGCAGTATGTCGCGGTCCAGGTCGAGACTGTCGAGGGCTGTCGTGTCCTGTATCACCACGGCGTTCCCTTCCGTCTGCCCGACAAGTCCGTTGACTTCGGCATGTCCCTGCTTGCCGTATATCAGTATGAGCGGCATTTCCGGAATTTCTCCCCCCTCAAGCCGGCGTTTGGCGGTGTCGTACGCCTCTTTTATGCGCTTCTGCAGTCTCAGCACCACCGGACATGTCGCGTCGATCACGCGGTTGTTGTTGCGGCGCAGCGTTTCGTAGGTAGTGGGTGGTTCGCCGTGTGCGCGGAGCAGCACTGTCGAATTGTACAGGCTTTCAAGATCGTCGTGCGTGATGGTCCGCAATCCCCGCAGGCGCAGACGTTCCACCTCCGATGCATTGTGGACTATGTCTCCGAGGCATGCGAGCGACTCACCGCGCGTTAGTTCCGCCTCTGCCTTGTCTATGGCCGTGACCACGCCGAAGCAGAATCCGGAGTTGGAGTCTATCTCTATCAAGGGAATGCCCGGATCCGATCCGGATCCGGGCTTGCTTGTGTCGTGAATCATCCGATTTATTCGTTTGCGATTGTGTTGTAAAGGTTCTGAAGCCATTCCATCTGTTGCTGTCTGGACATGCGGTCATTGTCGAGCACATGTGCGTCGGGAGCCTTCCTCAGCGGTGATACGGCGCGCGTGGTGTCTATGTGGTCGCGGGTCCTGATGTTTTCGAGCACCTCGTCATAGTTCACTTTCATGCCCTTTTCTTCCATCTCGCGGAGGCGGCGGTTGGCTCGTTCTTCGGGAGAGGCCTCTACAAAAACTTTCATTTCGGCATCGGGAAATACGGTCGTGCCTATGTCGCGACCGTCCATCACGATTCCTTTGTGTTCGCCGAATTCCTGCTGCAGTCTGACCAGACGCTCGCGTACCTCCGGTATTTCCGCCACCGGACTGACAAGCGAGCTGACCTGCATGTCACGGATCTCGGCTTCCACGTCGTGCCCGTTAAGCAGAGTGTGCTGCACTCCGTCTGATTCAGATTTTGTGAACGATATTTGGATGCCGGGGAGTGCCGCCACAAGGGCGTCTCTGTCGATTTGTCCGTCATGCGTCATGCCGTGCTCGATGGCATAGAGCGTAACCGCCCTGTACATGGCTCCCGAGTCGACATAGACATATCCTATTCTTTTTGCAAGTTCTCTGGCCATTGTCGATTTTCCTGACGAAGAATAGCCGTCGATCGCAACTATTATTTTTTTCATTTCTTCTTTGCGTCTGTTTTTGCGGGTTTTGTGGTTTTGGATGCCGCCGGTTTGCGTGCCGGGCGTTTCTTGACAAGACGGAGCACCTGCGCCGTGCGTGCAGGTATGTACATTTTGAGCCAGCCCTTGCCCGAGGGCGTGCAGGATATCCTTCAAGGTCGGCATTCCGACGGTGGGAGAGAGGTAGCGTTCCG
>ERZ860264.464-NODE-464-length-36913-cov-3.275191_pt1 | contig 36913 bp, 32 predicted proteins | sample MGYA00509980_ERZ860264 | MGnify/ENA primary metagenome ERZ860264 (study PRJEB30046, sample SAMN00715212) | human gut metagenome | study: EMG produced TPA metagenomics assembly of the A metagenome-wide association study of gut microbiota in type 2... | reverse complement strand
CTGACTCTACAATAAAGAAAAGACCACCATCTTACCTATGATATCCGGATGGACCTTCAGTTTCTCCGCAATGTCAGAACTGGCCGCCGCCGAGGGCACGATAGAGATTTATCACCCCCTGAATCTCGTCAAACCGGTTCTGCGCCTGAGTCTGCTCACAATCCAGCAGCGACTGCTGCGCCGTGAGCACTTCCAGATAGTTGGCCGAGGAATGGCGCATGAGCATCTCCGTCTTGCTGACGGCCGCCCGAAGCGTCTCTATCCGTCGTGCACCGAGGTCAATGCTCTGATGCGCCGTCTGCCACTGTGTCAGCGCGTCGTTCACCTCCTTTCCAGCGTCCAGCAGTGACTGGCGGAATTTCAGCAGGGCCTCCTCCTGTTGTGCCTTTGCTATTTTCAAGTTGGCGACGTTCGCTCCCTTATTGAATATCGGCTGCGTCAGCGAACCGACGGCGTTCAGCAGCCACTTCCCGGGATTGACGACCACACCGCCGCCGTTGTTCGTCCATCCGGCCGAACCGGACAACGTCAGAGCCGGATAGAAAGCGGAGCGGGCGGCGTTGGTCCTGTAGAAAGCCTGTGCCAGAGAGCGCTCAGCCTAACGGACGTCGGGGCGGTTGGCGAGCAACGCCACTGGAAGCCCGGCGGAAAGATGGTCCGGAAATACGGCCGACGCCAGAGAGCCGCGCTCAACGGTCTGCGACGGCAAGGCCAGCAGAGCCGAAAGGGCATTCTCCGTTTCCGTGATGCTCCTGCCGATGGAGAGAAGCGACGCTTCGAGCTGCATTTTGTTGGCGCGCGCCTGCAGCACGGCGGCATCGTTCGTCTGTCCGGCCTGTTTCAGAGCCTCCATCGTCCGTATCGTCTGCTCCCAGTTCTTCACGGTACGCTCCCCTATTTCCCTCTGGGCGTCAAGCATAAGCAGCGTATAATAGCTGTTGGCGATGGTCGCTATCAGCTGCGTCTGAACGGCCTGGGCATAGTCACGGCTGCCGTGAAGAGCCGCAGCGGCGGCGCGCTTGACGTTGGTGTTCCGTCCGAAGATGTCCAGTTCCCAACTCGCCGAAGCCGCGATATTATATGTCCTCGCCGTTGTCCCGTCGTAGCGGCTGACGCCGGCCTCGGGAGACAGCGAGAGTGACGGCAGATAAGAAAGACGGGCGTTCATCAGCGACGCCTCCGCCTCCTCTATCTGCATACGGGCGAACTGGCTGACAGGCGCCATTTCGCCGTTGCCCGTGCGGACGTAGATATGGTTCAGCGACTCCGGCGACACGCGGCTGTCCGGCTCTGCCTGTATCATGACGCGGTAGAGCTTGGAGAAGCGGTTGAAGTTGGAGACATACTGGCCGCCGTAGTAGCCGGAGACCGTAGCCAGCACGTCCGCCGGAGAAAGCCCGGAACGTTCACACTGTGCGGCGTCAATGTCCAGCGTATATTGAGGATAGTCAGCCGAGAAAGCAGTGTAGGCCGATTCTATCTCCTGTCGCCCGTTCAGTGACGCGACAAAATCCTTGACGGTCTTGTCAAGCCCCGTGACCGGACGGCCGTTACGGTCCTGGACATGAAGTTCGAAACCGTTCACCATGCCATAGCCGTTGATCATCGGAGGAGCGGCGGCGAACAGCTGCGCGTCCGGAATGTCCCGTGAGAGAGAGTTTATGCGGCCGATGACCGACTGGACATCATCCTCCCGGCCCTTCCGTTCCGACCAGTCGCGCAGGGAGATGATTATAAGTCCAGCACTGGCTCCCGAACCGCTCAGCGAATATCCCGATACGGTGGCGTAGTGTCTCACCTGCGGCATCTGCTGGATTTCCTTTTCCAGCTGCGCCAGTATCCGGGTCGTGCGGTGGAGCGACGACCCCGGCTTGGTGTTGATGCTGACCATCACCGTTCCCGTATCTTCGTCGGGAACGAGTCCGGTCTTTGTCGTGCGCATCAGCACGACGAGCAGCACGACTGCCGAGGCGAGCAGCCCCCATGTGACCGCCCTGTGGCGGCAGAAGTAGATGACGCCACGGACATATCTCTTCACAATCACATCGAAGGCGGCATTGAAAGCCTTGCGGAAGCGGGCCGCGAAACCGGTCTTCGGCTTGCCTTCGGCATCAATGTACGGCCGGAGCAGCAGCGCGCAAAGGGCCGGAGACAGCGTCAGGGCATTGACGGCCGACAGTCCGACGGCAACGGCCATCGTAATTCCGAACTGGGTGTAGAACACGCCGGACGTACCGCCCATCATCGAGACGGGAATGAAGACGGCCATGAAGACGAGCGTTGAGGTGATTATGGCCGCCGTTATGCCCGACATGGCTTCGTTCGTGGCCATGTACGACGAGTAATAGCCGGCGTCGAACTTGGCTTGTACGGCCTCAACAACCACAATGGCGTTGTCGACCACCGTACCGATGGCAAGCACAAGGGCGAACAGCGTCAGCAGGTTGATGGAGAAGCCCGCCACGGCCATGAACGCGAACGTTCCGACAAGCGAGACGATGATGGAGATGGTGGGTATGAGGGTGGAGCGTATGTCCTGAAGAAAGACATAGACGACCAGCAGGATGGCCTCTATCAGTGTCCACAGCACATTCTCTATGGACGCGAAAAGAAAGTCGTTGACGCTCAGCAGGCTGGCGAACTCAAGACCTTCCGGCAGCTCCTCACCGATTTCGTCGATCAGCGCATCGATGTTCCGGACGACTTCCGTCGCATTCGAGCCGGCACTCTGATATGCCTCGGCTATACATCCGGCGTGACCGTCCGTCATCGCACGGTAGGTGTAAGCCTCGTCTCCCAACTCCACACGGGCGATGTCCTTCAGACACAATATCTCGCCGTTGCCGAGCGAACGGATGACGATGTTCCCGAACTCTTCCGGTGTGGAGAAACGGCCGCGGTATTTGATTGTATATTCGTATGTGTTGGCATGGTTCTCGCCGAATGAGCCCGTCGCCGATTCTAGGTTCTGCCGTTCGAGGGCGTCGGTCACATCTGACGGTATGAGCCTGTACTGTGCAAGCACGTCCGGCTTCAGCCATATACGCATGGAGTAGTTCGAAGCCAGCACGTTGAACTCTCCCACTCCGGCGATACGCTTCACGCGGGGCTCAACGTTGATTTTCATGTAGTTGTTGATGAACTGCATGTCGTAGGTGTCGTCCGGGCTATAAAGGGCGACGACCTTCAGCAGCGACTTCTGCTGCTTTTGGGTCTGTACACCGATTTTGGTCACTTCCGCCGGGAGCAGTCCCTGGGCTTTCGAGACGCGGTTCTGGACGTTGACCGCGGCCATGTCGGCGTCGGTTCCCTGACGGAAATAGACATTCACCGTCACGTCGCCCGTGTTGGACGCTTCCGAATGGATGTAACTCATGTTCTCAACGCCGTTGATTGCCTCTTCCAACGGAATGATGACGGCCTTCTGGACGGTTTCTGCGTTGGCTCCGGGATATGATGTCGTCACCTGAACGGTCGGCGGAGCTATGTCGGGATACTGCTCCACCGGAAGGCCCGCCAGGGAGATGATGCCCAGCAGGACTATGACGACGGAGATGACAATGGAGAAGACCGGACGGTCGATAAAGAATCGCAGGTTCATGTCACTTTCCTCCTTTCTTTGTTTCCGACACGGTCACGGCATCGCCATTGTTGAGCAGTCCGACACCCGTGGTCACAATGACATCGCCGGGCCGCAGACCGGACGTGACGGCATAGCGGACGCCGTCGTTCACGGGATTGACCACGATGGGGGTCGACACGGCCTTTCCGTTCACGACCTTATAGACAAACAGCTTGTCCTGAAGTTCATACACAGCGTCCTGCGGGATGGAAACGACACCGCGCAGTGTCTGAGGGATAATCACGTTGCCGGTCGTGCCGCTCAGCAACACCCGGTCGGCATTGGGGAACACGGCGCGCAGCGAACCGCTTCCCGTCTGTCTGTCCAACACTCCGCTGACGCTCTCGATGCGCCCTTCCTGCTCATAGAGACTGCCGTCGCCCAGGCGCAGTCTCACGGCCGGCATTGAGTCTATCATGTTGCCTATCGAACCGTAGCGGCGCACCAGCGACTGCAACTTCTGGCCGGACATGGAGAAATAGACATACACCTCCGAATTGTCCGACACGGAAGTCAACGGCTGGGCCGAATCGGAGCTGACCAGCGCGCCGACGCGGTAAGGGATTGTACCTATCACGCCGTCGGCCGGACTACGGACCTCCGTATAGGAAAGGTCGTTGCGCGCGCCGGTCTCCTGCGCCCGGGCCTGTTCCAGCGCCGCTTCGGCAACGGAAAGCTCATTGCGGGCTGTGGAAAGGTCGTAGTCGGAGATGACCTTCTCCCGGAAAAGAATTTGCTTGCTCTCGTATGTCAGACGGGCTGTCTGAACCTGCGCTTCTGCCGAACGGACATTGGCCACGGCCGTACGCAGGGCCGCACGATAGGGAACCTGATCGATGACGAACAGCAATTCGCCCCGCTTCACGGCCTGTCCCTCCTTGACACAGACTTTCTGAACCGTTCCCGACACCTGCGGATATATCTCGATATCCTGTCGTCCCTGTATGGAAGCGGAATAAGGTTCTTCCAGCGTCACATCGCTCCGGCCGATGGTCATGACCGAATACGTCACGTCTTCCTGCTCCGGCGTCTGCTGACGGCAAGCCGAAAGCAACAGCGCACAGAGGAATGGCATGCTTAAAAAGAGTTTCTTCATAAATCCTAAATATGTTTTTATTGTCTCATTGATATATACTATATATTATGTGTGTGCAAACGGCCGTCGCCCGGAGCCGCCATACGCGATGACGTCCGGCTGTTAGTCTTCCGAAATGCGGGTGCAAAGGTCGGACTTTTCTCACAAGGAGCCGGTTTCAGAATTATAAGGGAATGGGTATTTTTCATAAAAGCCAGCGGAACAACACGCTTTTTCATCCGCCTTTATTCAGGCAAAAGACAACTTCACGGTTCTGCCTGTATCGAATTGTCGCGATTTATGTGTAATTTTGCAAACGGCTCGCGGAACCTCAGCAAACTCATCATAAGCCTGAGCACATCCGGCCAGCGCCATAATTGCTGACAGAAATCACAAATAAAGCGAACATCACCAATCAAGCGAACAGAACATAATGGAACATAACTGTTGCCTCATAGGAAAATCAGACATGAGCGGGTTCACGCCGTGGTGGGAAAGCCATCTCCCGGCCTATATCATCATCTATTGCCTTGCGGGAGAGGCGGAACTGAAACTGCAATTCAGAAGTCACGCTTTCCGCCAAGGAATGATGGCCGTCATCCCGCCGGACATGTTTCCGGCCTTTACGTCACGGTCGGAAACCTTCACGGCGTTCTATTGGCTGACGGACAGAGACTTCGCCGAGAAAGCGCTTTACGACATCCCGAACGGCTTCTATGACGCCATATACAAAGCTCCGATACTGCCCGTTGGAGACTCCATGAACGTATGGCTGGATCTGTTGCGGAACATATCCGATGACCATACGGATTCATCACGACTGAACATTCTTTCAAGTCTGCTGCGCGCCTTCACACTTGATTATTACGAGAAATGGAAACGCCATTATAACAGTCTGCCTCTGAAAGACGACAAGAACCCGGCGGACTTCATCTGCATGAAATTCTATAACCTCATTTTCGATAATTTCAGAGAACACCGCAACACGGCTTACTACGCCGACAAGCTTTGCATCACCCCGAACTATCTGGCAATGATCGTGCGCAAGATATGCGACGAGACACCCAAACAGGCAATAGACCGATATGTAACGCTGGAAATGAAATATCTCCTGCGCAATACGACTCTTACCGCAGAACAGATAGCTCTTCAACTCCATTTTCCCGATACGTCATACATGTGCCGCTTCTTCCGCAAACAGACCGGAATTTCAATGTCTGAATACAGGAGAAAAGGTATATAACGGGGAAAGCTTTTTAATATGGTGGCATGAACAACGACTGGCTGACAGCGACGTTTCCTTATCTATTCAAGATAGAAGCACAACGCTTCTGTCGCGAACCTGAATGGCAGACGTTTTACGCTGTTTGTATTACACGGCTCACGTAACGTTGTTACACGGGCCGCGTAACAACGTTACTTGGGCCGTGTAAGACCGTTACATGAGCCATGTAACAGAATCGGTCTGCAAGATTTGAATTGCAAATTCATAGCCGTTCGGAAGATTCCCCGAACGGTTTGAATCGCAAGTTAAATGAAAGAGCCGTACTACAACAGAATAATAAACCTGTCTTTATTCGTTTTTTCCATCGTTTTTCCTTAATTTTGCCGTGCAAAAAAATCATGCTGAAAGATGAAAAAGGAAGAGAGATACAGCCGCATATTGGAATACTTCAGACGTGAAATGCCGGAAGTGAACACGGAACTTGAGTTCGGAAGCATTTTCCAGCTGCTTGTCGCCGTCGTGCTCAGCGCCCAATGTACGGACAAGCGCATCAATCAGGTCACCCCGGAACTGTTCCGGCGCTATCCGACGGCAAAGGAAATGGCCGATGCCGATGTCGACGATGTGCTGGAATACATCAAGAGCGTTTCTTATCCCAACGCCAAGGCAAAACATCTGGTTGCCATGGCGCAGGTGCTGACAGAAAAACACGGCGGTGAGGTTCCGTCGGACATGAACGACCTTCTGGACCTGCCCGGCGTTGGACGGAAAACGGCCAACGTGATACAATCGGTCGCTTTCGGAAAGTCAACAATGGCCGTTGACACGCACGTGTTCCGCGTCAGCCGCCGTCTTGGACTGGTCCCGGCAAAGGCCGACACGCCCCAGAAAGTAGAACAGGAACTGCTGAAGCACATCCCGGAAGCCGACATTCCGAGAGCCCACCACTGGCTGCTGCTCCACGGAAGATACGTATGCACATCGCGGAAACCACATTGTGACAAATGCGGCCTGGAACTGATTTGTCCCAAAAAACTGGAGAATTCTAAGTTAGCGTAAGTTATAATCATCTGTAGATGACAGCGATTAGCGAAAATTGCGGTGACTTTAAGATGAACCATGTATATAAAACTCCCAGCTGAATACATCCTCATCACACTAACAGATTTATTCCGGTCTTAATATTACTTTATATCTTGACTTTATCTTTAGAGGTACAGCTGTGTTTGAGCTTTCTTTCCAGTAATAATTATAATCTGAAGGAACTTGGTACTTTTTTATCAAAGGATGATATGCCAAGTCTTCTTTCGTAAAGAAGTCAAAATATCTCGTGGAACATAACAGATGATACAAGTCAAAAGCTTTTATATCACCTTTATTTCTTTGTCCTGAGAATACAATGATTTTTTCGTTTAAGGAATCAGGTACGGGAAAAGGTATTGCTATATTCTTGTCATCACATTTAATATTGATAGAATAATCGTGAATATTTTCAGAATCACCATCTATAAATTGTAGTTCCCTTATTACAGAATAATATCTGTCAAAAGTCTCTGATTTTATAAATATAACAGTGTCTGCAGGATGATTGCATACATCATCCTCAAAGTCTTCAAATGATTTTGAGATAGGAGACTCTACGAATCCTGTTTTATAATAGACTATAATTTCATTTGCATTTCTACACGACGTCAAAAAGCATATAAAACAGCAACATAGCAAAACAGTGCTATATATTATACTCAGACCTTTATTTACTTTTTGTCGATATTGGACTAATTGTTTCGTAAGTTGTTCCATAGTGATTTCTTCTAATATCTTCTCCATTTCTAATGGCTGTTTTATTTTCTGCGTCTATAGCCTCCTTTTCTCCCTTGCTTTCATATGGAGTTCCATCATATCTTGATTTTTCTCTTCTTTTAGAAGGCGAATTCGTATTATCAACTGCATGATAAAACTCATGCTCCAAACGAGTAGCAGGAGATTGATGGCCTCCTTCTGTAGTTCTTAAACCTACACGAGATTCCCAAGTAATTATTGACTTCCCATTTTGTGGATTAAATTCTGTTACTTGGTTTTCAACAGCTCTTCTGTCTGTAGCATCATACAAATAATAAGTATGCTCCTGATCATTTACAGCCTGTTTCATAAACTCCCCTCCACCATTCTTTACATTATAATTGTAGGCTTTAAAAAAATCGCCGACAAATTGATTTTTTGAATACTGATAAATACCAGGACCATCAACCGTCAATGTTTTTATTTTATTGTTATTATTGTAATAGACCAAAACTACTTTTCTCCCATCCGGGTCAATAAATTTTATTGGATTGTTAAAACAATAAGCATATGGTGAAAACCACGGCCATGCATTTGCATGAACTGTCATTAGTGACATAACAGCCATTATCAATATTCTTTTAAATCTTCTCATTGTTTCTTTATTTAATAATTTGTACATTCTTTTTTATTCTCTCTATTTCTTCTGGACTTTGTCTCCATTTCTGCCGTAGTTCTTCTGTGTCATGTGTCCAATGAGTCGCCAGTAAGGCCATGGCACATTGCCTATATAAGAAATCATTAGTGTCAGTATATGCATCTCGCAAATGGCCGTTAAGTTCAAGATGGTGCTTCAAAAGTGTATCCAATGACTTCATCTTTATGATAATGGCATTTGGATTCATCGGATAATATTTAAGAGAAATATCAGTGCATTTTAGAGTAAAACTATCATAATGCTTATATTTCTGATAGTAGCCAAAAGCTAAGTCTGATAACTGACAGGCAACTGTCTGAATATCGGTAATTGGTGTCAAATATGTGCCGACTGTTATTGCGGAATCAGAAATAGCAAAATGATCTTTTATGCCCAATGTCGGCTGATATTGGTGCGCCGTTAATTCTACATTAACCCAGTCTTCGGGAAAGAGATTGTCTTCATCTTGATATGTTATAAAGCAATGACGTGGAGCATGAGTTAGGAACACTTTTGCACCAAGTTCCTCTGCGTATAACTTAAAAGCCCATGGCAATGAATGACATCGTCCTTTATGCGTCTTAATTGTTCGACTTACAAGTTGATAATGCCAATCATCTTCAGGGTATTCATTTTCAAAATCATATTCAAATGGCTTATGACTGTTCCCATAGCAAGGGTAAAAGAAGAAATTGCACAATGCAATCTGTTTGGCTGTCTTATATTTCTCCCAGTTATTGACAGCTATCATACGTTTCACATAATCCGCTCCATTCCGGATAGGTTCACAAAAATCTTTTTCATAATCCAATTCACCATCAAGATATGCCCATTCAGCCATAAAGACAGCCTTACGAATAGACAAAGGCTGTTTGTTTTCCAGCATGTCGACCATTGCCTCAAATGCCTGATCATAATATTCTGTTATATTCTTCTCTTGCGCTATTATTCTTTGTTGACTACATATAAGACAGAATAGACTTAATACAATGCTTCTATTTATTTTCATAATTCACAGATTATCAATGTTAATAATATAGGCATGATTGCCACATTTGTTATATCCTCATGGATTAATAAACTGTTACAAAAGTACGAAATATTTTCTTAAAGCAAAAGAAAAGCAGACTTATTTTATGACATAATGAAAAAAATACAGAAATTAAAATCAAGGATTTAAGAACAAGACAATCGTTATATAAAAAAACGAATCTATAAATAAACAAAAGACACTCAAGACAGAGTCCGCACTGACTTTCTGACTTGAGTGTCTTTATTTTTATTTCTTTATTCCGAATCGTTGCGGCCGGATGGTTCTACAATAGTAAGAAACGCTCCTGCACACCAGCCTGACGTAGAATCATTTTTTCTTTTTCTGCTGCGTGTTGTCGCCATTTGCTTTCCTCAGCATGCGGCGGTGAAACTTCTCCTCTGCCTTTATAACGTCGAAGAGTTTGCTTGCCGGAATCACCGTGAGAAACTTCTCGTGATAAGTCTGCTGTATCTTCTTCAGTTCGAGATCCAGTTTGTCACGCTTTCTTATCACGTCGCGACATCCGGCTTCGTCTGCCGGTTTGTTCTTGCCCAACTGCCTCATACGGTCGAATATCACGCGCGACTTCTGTTTCATCTCATCATAAAGCGGAAAGAATTTTGCCGCTTCCTTTTGCGTCAGACAGGCGTCCTTTGTGATAAAACACTCCATATCCTCCTTAAACTTCTTCGGCGAGAACTTTTTACCGGAATCCTGTGCCTTCAGCGTAACAATAGCGAACAGACACAGAAGGACCATTGAATATCTCCTCATATTTTCCCTCCCATTATCTCTTTATTCACTTGCAAGATAGGCGTAGATGTCCATATTGTCCATCATAGCATAGTCAACAACCTCATCTTCGTATGTATCTGCGGTCGACTTGTGGTAGCTTGACACTATCGTCTCACTGGGTTGAGGTTGTTTTTCGGATAATGACTTACCATAATATAATGTCAGTCCGAACACAGCGACACAGAAACAAGCGGCCGCAGAGACTATCGTCCTTGATACCGTCATACGCCGACGACGCATAGGAACGACTTTTACTTCTTCCTGAGACGGCAGTCTGTCCATCATCATGGATGTGAAGCTGTCGAAATATCCGTCCGGCACACGGAACGGCGTCCGTCCACCGGCCTTGCTCCTGATATATCCTTCTTCGTTCTTCATATTTGTTCTTTTGCTTATCTGACGCCTGAAGTTAATGAAAGTTTAATCGTGTGACCTAAAATATTCAGATATTTTTTTCACTGCAATATGGTATGAAGCCTTCAGAGCGCCTTCCGATGTTTTCAGAATCCTGCTCATCTCACTGTATTTCATATCGTCAAAATACCGCAGATTGAACACCGTGCGCTGAACATCGGGCAGTCTGGAAATGGCTTCCTGCAGCATTGCCTCTGTCTCATTGCCGTCGAAATATTCATCTGCCAACAGCATCTGGGCAACGCCGGAATCCTCGGCATCGGCACTTACGGAAGACTGGTTCTTGCTACGGCGCATGAAATCGAGGCTCTCATTGATTGCTATGCGATATAACCACGTGGAAAGTTTGGAATCATTGCGGAACGAATCGAGATGGCTCCACGCCTTTATGAAAACATTCTGAAGGACATCATTGGAGTCTTCGTGAGTCAGAACGATACGGCGGACCTGCCAATACAGCTGCTCACTGTATTGACGCACAACCGTCTCGAAGGCCTTGTGTCTGGTCTCCGGACAAAGCAGCTGGGCCGCAATCTTCTTCTCGTCATACTGTTCCACTCTCATTATGACGGTTTATTCCAGGAAAGGTTTAACATCCTCATATATGACGTCGTCATAACCATATACATCTGAGTAGGCGGCAAGCCGTCCTGTCAGCGGGTCCAGATATATCGTATAGTAGGTTATTGTCAAAGGGACATGAGGCTTGACCAGCAACGAGCTGACCAGCTTGCGGTTGCTGTCCTCATCGGCGACATATTTAATTCCGCGCGGAGTGACAGGAGGTATGTCCATGGATATGCGCAGACGGTCAAGAAGCCACTCGTCAGGGTCGTCAAGAAGGAACAGCGCCAAATCAAACGGACGCTCCACGCGCACGCAACCATGGGAGACGCCGCGGTTGCTGCGGCCAAAGAAAGCCCTCGAAGACGTGTCATGAAGGAACACGGAGAAGTTGTTGGCAAACCGGAAGACTATGCGTCCAAGCGAGTTTCCTTCCCCACCCTCCTGAGCGACACGGTAGTTGCCGCTCTTGAGCATCGCCGCCGTGACGTCCTCGGGAGACACGTGCTCGCCGGACTCACGGTGAACGATGTAATAGCGGTTGCGCTCGAAATAGTCAGGATCACCGGCGTGCATCGACACTTCGTTGCGGATGATGCTCACCGGGATGTTCCACACCGGATTGACTTCCATCCGCTCTATCTCACTCGTCAGCAACGGTGTCTTCGTCTTACGCGTCCCGCAGCCCACCTTCATGTCCAAGACACTGTCACCGGCGAATGCGTACAGATGGTATGCGGGTATGTTGACGACGACACGCTTGCCGTTACCGTCCGACCCGTCTTTCTCCCGCCAGCGGCAACGCTCCATGTTGCATATTATCTTCTTGCGGTAAGCCTCATCTCCGGCCGCCTTCAGTTCACGCTGAAGCCTGTAATAGAGCGTGTCACGAGGCTGAACGCCGGCAAGGAAAGAGCCGACGGAGTCTGCGGAGCCCCGGCGCAAGGCGTCAGAAAAGAAAGAATTGTCGGGACGTTCGATTGGTATATCGAAAAGACAGCGGTAAGCCGGAGCAGCCGCCGGAGAGTTTTCGAGAGTGTCGAGACGGTTCAGCAGATACTGTGGATTGACAAATCCGAACCGCTGGCCCGAGGAGTATTTCAGGAAAGCCCTTGTCAGACGGTATTCAAGACGGGCAGCAACCTTGTTGATGCCGTTCTCCGCATCGTCGAAATCAAGACTGCGGATACGCCTGAGATCGGCTGCAATCGCACTGTCACCGAACACCGACGACGCAAATCCCATCTCACCAACCCGTGAGACATACGCCAACAGCGTGTCTGAACGGCCGTCCGCCCCCAACCTGTCAATCCAAATAAAATGTCCTTTGTCTGTGAGATAATATTCGCGGAGATACCGTCCGGAGAGCGTTCTGTCACCATCGGCCAGACAAAGCGCCTCTATATTATCTCTTATCTTACCGGCATCCAAAACGTATGAAGCCGTTCTCAAATCCGAGAACGCCTCCACCGTCATACTGCTTATGCGGGAATCAAAAGAATTGTCGTCGCATCCGGCAAGTGTCAGCAGCGACAACAAGCCTGCAAATATCAGCGGATAGAAACCTTTCTTACGACCTTGCCGATCTTCAGAATATAACAACCTCGTGGTATATTAAGTTCAACACGCTGAGCCGGGCTCTCTATCTTGACCGAAGCAACGGGTTTTCCTGTCAGTGAGACTACTTCAAGGACCATACCTGCGGCTCCCGTAACATGCAGGGTAGACTGATTCACCGTTATGTTTATGTTGGGCTCATCAATCTGTTCCATCGCCGTCATCTCCATCCCGGTCGCTGTTGCGGATGAGACGGGAAGCAACGTGAATGCGATGACAATCGCTGATATGAGTAGATTTTTAGCCATGTATATCCTTTTTTTGTTTCTGCAAATATACGGTTTTATTGCGAAATGACAAAGTTTTCCGTGGAAAAAATACAATAATAATGCCATTTAAACGTTTATAACGGCCATTTCCTCCGCAAGAACGGTGTCCGGGAATATCCGGCGGGCCTCTTCGAGCAATGCGTCTTCGCTGTCGTAGCGCGCCGAATAGTGACCGAGAATGAGTTTACCGACACCAGCGTCGTGAGCCACACGGGCCGCCTCCGAGGCTGTCGAATGCCAGTACTTGCGGGCGCGTTCGGCGTTGTCTGAGCCGTAGGTGCTCTCATGATAGAGCGCCGACACGCCTTTGACAAGTTCATGGAGCTTCGGGATGTAGCGCGTATCGCTGCAATAGGCGTAGCTCCGCGCCTCCTCCGACGGAACCGTCAGCCGGCTGTTGGGAATGACGTCACCGTCAGGAGTAACCCAGTCCTGCCCGCTCTTGATGTTATTGATCTGGCTGACGGGTATGCCGTACATGTCAATCATGTCGCGGCGGATATGCGGCTGTGTCGGCTTCTCGCGGAACAAGAAACCGCAACAAGGCACACGGTGGGACAGCGGTATGGTCGTGACGGTCAGACTGCGGTCCTCATAGACGACGCTGACAACCTCAGTGTCTATCGGATGGAAGACGACCTCGAACTCAAGCCCCTGGCAGAACATGTCCAGCTGCGACCGGAGCATGCCGTCCAACGCCTTATCCGCAAAGACATGAAGCGGCGCTGTGCGCCCCAGCATGCCGAAAGTCGAGATCATTCCTATCAGTCCGAAGCAGTGATCGCCATGAAGATGGGAGATAAACACGTGGCTTATCCTCATGAAATGAAGGCGGGAACGGCGCAGCTGCATCTGCGTCCCCTCGCCGCAGTCAATCATGAACATCTTCTCACGTATCTCCACTACCTGCGACGAGGCATAATGACGGAGCGTCGGCAAGGCGCTGCCGCAACCCAAAATATGTATTCTGAACGGTTCCACCCTATCCTATCGGTCTTATTTCAAACGTCTCCGAATATGAATAACTCTCTTAAAATCACTGCCGGCCGTACTCGAACAAGTCTTCCTCGTTCTTGTAAATCAGCGAATCGGCATCCAGCTTCACGAGGTCATAGACATTCGTTTCCTCCTCGTCACCGCCACCCTCACGCATCAACTGTATCTCGATGCGTCCGTCGACAATCTTCCATGTCCTGTAGACTATCGTGCTCTGGTCGATGCTCTCCGCGATGCCGCCGTCCTTCAGGGCTATTCCGACAATGGAACTGCCGTCTATCGGGTTCGGCATGACCCAATTGCCGAGCAGTGTGCTCTCGTTGATGACCAGCTCAGCCTCGGTCTTGTCGGCATTGACGAGCACGGCCATCTTGTCGCCGCTGCCATATCCGCCGAACACCTTGCCGTTCTCGCGTGCCTCCGAGACGCCGAGCGACAGCGTATCGCCGCTGTCGGTGATGAGCTGGAGCGTGTTCATGGCCGAACCGTCACCGCAGATGCCGAACACCGTCCGGTTCTGATTGACCACCACTTCCGTCGTGTCGGCACCGCCCGTGGGTGCGACCTGTTGAGCCTTATTGCCGCAGGCAGCCGTCAATCCGCAGACGGCCACGATTCCGGCCAGTTCCAATTTCTTCATAACTGTATATATAATAATGTGTCACTCCGTTTCTCTTTCCGCAGCCTTGGCCTCATTCCAAAGCTCGTCCATCTCTCCGAGGGTCATATCCTTCAGCTGGCGGCCCATCTTTATGCTGTGCTCCTCGATGTAGTTGAAGCGACGGATGAACTTGCGGTTTGTCTTCTCCAGCGCCGTGTCGGGATTGAGATGATAAAGCCGGCCGGCATTTATCACGCTGAAGAGAAAATCGCCGAACTCCTCCATCGAACGTTCCTTGTCCTCCCGGCGCAGTTCCGCCTCCAGCTCGCCAAGCTCCTCGCGGACCTTCGCCCAGACGTCATGCTTGTCCTCCCAGTCGAAACCGACATTGCGCGCCTTGTCCTGAACGCGGTAGGCCTTTATCAGCGCGGGCAGAGCGTCTGGCACTCCGGCCAGCACACTCTTGTTTCCGTCCTTCTCCTTCAGCTTTATCTGCTCCCAGTTCTCAATGACCTGCTGTGCCGTGCTTGCCTTCGCCATGCCGTCGTCCCCGCCGTCCTCGCCGTACGGCAGCGGCTTCGGGTCTTTTGCTCCGACCTGCGACGGATGATAGACATGCGGATGACGGAAGATGAGCTTGTCGGTCAGCTTCCAGCAAACGTCGGCTATGTCAAACTGTCCTTTCTCCGACCCTATCTTCGCATAGAAACAGATATGGAGCAGAACGTCTCCAAGCTCCTTGCATATATCGTCACGGTCGTTCTTCATCAGGGCGTCACACAGTTCGTAGACCTCCTCAATCGTGTTGGGTCTCAGACTCTCGTTGGTCTGCTTCCGGTCCCACGGACACTTCTCCCGCAACTCGTCAAGCACATCGAGCAGACGCCCGAACGCTTCCATTTTTTCTTCTTTCGTGTGCATATTCTGTGTTTAATCATTGCAAAGATAATGATTTATTTTCTCATAACGCCAATAACGCCGGAAAAAGGTTGAAAGTTGAAGATTGAAAGTTGAAATAAAGTTGAAAGCACACACATTATAGCCAACCAAAATGGATTTGCAAAAATCATATTATATGTATGATTGATACTTTGATAATGTACGATACAGTGAACTTGCAATATATTTCTATTTGACTATAATATATACAACCATCAATCTCCCTTTTAACATAAGCTCCTCATTTTGTTCTAAATATCGGAATGACAGGCAGTTCATCGCTTCATCCATTCCAAAAGTAATACATTTCTGCCGCTTTTCCAAGGAATTTATAGCCGATTTTGCCGCTTTTCCAAGATTTCAAGATAAATCCGCTCTTACACTTCTCCATATAACGACACCTTACACATGATAATCATGACAAGGTTTTATGCTTTCATGCTGTAGCGGATTCCAAACGGCTGTGAATGTTTCTGTGGCTGGACGTTGAAACGTACGTAAGCAAAATTCTGAATTTAAGGCCGACGAGAATGGGGACTTTAAAAAAAATTGCAGAGGCGGCCTCAAATATCACAAGCATGAGCGTATCAAATTTTAGGGGTCTCCGTGAGGATATTTTTACAGCTTTTGTAATATCCTTACTCATAGCGGTTTACGGACAGGGGCAATTCCGCTGTTTTGCCGGAGAGCCGCGACGGGCTTGCCGTAAGGGCCTTACGGGGTTGCGGGGAGGGCCTTACGGCATTGCAACGGGGCCGCCGTTGCATCACAAGAGCGGCCCCGTCGTGACCCCGGGAGGGCCTTATTGCACGGAAACGGTAGCTTTTCAGGACAAAAGCAGGGGCTCGGAAATGATGGAAATTTGTGTTCTGGAAAAGCCGTAAGGGCCTTACTGCATCATGACGGGGCAAAAACCGAAGGGTTGGCGCATGACGGGCGGTTGCCGTAAGGGCCTTACGGGGATTCAAATGCCCAAAAAATGAGCTAAAACGGAGATTTTGGATGATGCGGTTTTGTAAGGATAAAGGTCAGAGGAGGCCGGCCGTATGTTCTTGTCTGACGCTGACGTGGGAGTTGAATGAAGCTCAACGCAGAGGCGCAAAGATTATTTTTTCGGAACACTCAGAGACTCGGAGACACAGAAGGTTTTGTCATATATTAAACGCAGAGGCCGCAAAGGCGCAGGAGGGCTTTAGAGAAAAGCCCTTTGCGCCTTTGTGTCTTTGCGTTGAGTTTTTCACTGCAGCTTGAAAGTATCTTCCTAAATCCATCACAGCATGAAAGCGGCGGCACCGGAAGATGTTTCCGCTGCCGCCGCTAAAAAAGAGAAATCTATGTCTGACAAAGTCTTATTCTGATGACAGGTATCGGAACCGGATCAGGAGTTATATGCCGTCTCGCCGTGCTCATAGATGTCAAGTCCCTCCTCCTCGATGCGCGGCGATACGCGCAGACCGTGGATAAGATCGATACCCTTGAAGATTACGAAGCCGCAGACGAGGGCCCACACACCGACAACGACGGCGCCGAAGAGCTGGGCTGCAAAGAAATTGAAGCCGTGACCGTAGAACAGTCCGCTATCTGTGGCAAAGAGTCCGGTACAGATTGTTCCCGTAAATCCGCAGACACCATGTACGGAGGATGCGCCGACGGGGTCGTCGATGTGAAGCACGTGGTCGATGAACTCGACTGACAGGGGCATCAGAAGACCGCAGATCAGTCCGATACAGGCGGCTCCGCCGATGCTGACAAGGTCACATCCGGCCGTTATGCCGACCAGTCCGGCAAGGATTCCGTTGAGCGTGAGCGACAACGAGGGCTTTCCGTAGCGCAACCAAGAGAAAAAGAGCGTGGCCAGACCGCCGGTACATGCGGCCATATTGGTCGTCGCGAAGGTGTGGGAGATTGCCACGCGGTTGTCTTCGCCGAAGGCGGCAAGCTGTGAACCGGGGTTGAATCCGAACCATCCGAACCACAGGATGAACACGCCGAGGGCGGCGAAAGTGAGGCTATGGCCGGGAATGGCGCGGCTCTTGCCGTCACGTCCGTACTTTCCGAGACGCGGACCGAGCACCATAGCACCAATCAGAGCGAGCCATCCGCCGCAGGAGTGAACGACGGTCGAGCCGGCGAAATCATGGAACGTACATCCGAAGACGTCCATCATGAAACTGCCTTCCTCGCCGTTCATGAGCCAGCCGCCGCCCCATGTCCAGTGGCCTTCGATGGGATAGACGATCAGGGAGATGAGCAGCGAATAGATGATATACATCGAGAACTTCGTCCTCTCGGCCATTGCACCGGACACGATGGTGGCCGCCGTGGCGCAGAAGACGGTCTGGAACATCAGGAATCCCTCTATCGGGAGACCGGCCGGAGCTGTCAGGAAGTCGAGACTGCCCCACTCCGGCATGCCCATGAAGCCCGCACCTCCGGCTCCCCACATCACTCCGAAGCCTATCAGCCAGAAGCAGACGGAGCCGAGGGTGAAGTCGACGAAGTTCTTGAACAGGATGTTGGCCGTGTTCTTCGTGCGGGAGAAACCTGCCTCGCAGAGCGCGAAGCCGGGCTGCATGAAGAAGACGAGCATGGCCGCGAGCAGCATCCACACGGTGTTGATGGAGATTTCGGTCTCACGGGCAAGCGTTTCGACTGTGGTGTCGGCAGCAAATGATGCCATAGGCGTGGCCAGCGCAAGGGCCGCCAGCGCCACCTTATATATAACGGTATGTTTCATATTGATCTGTGTTTGTGTTGTCTTTGATTATTTCTCCTGTTCCGCGTTATAAAGTGAGATGTCCCCGCGCTCTCCGGTACGGATGCGCACGGCGTCCTCAACGGGAATGACGAAGATGCGGCCGTCACCTATCTCTCCCGTACGGGCGGCTGCGACGATGGCCTCAACGGTCTTTTCGACGTTCAGATTTCTCACTACGACGCTGATCAGCACACGCTCGATGCAGCTCGTGTCATACTTCACTCCGCGGTAGATGCGCGCCTGGCGCATTTTCCCGACGCCGCGCACGTCATAATAGGAGAACCACTCGATGTCGATGTCGAGCAGCGCGTCCTTCACTTCCTCGAACTTTGTCTTGCGAATAATCGCCTCAATCTTTTTCATATCTCATTTGTGTTTGTTGTTGTTCTCTATACTCCGGACGGATTATCAGACCGCCGGGCGATAAATGTCCGATCAGAGTGACAGGCCGAACGTCATATACATCTTTCCGCTGCAGGGATTGGCCATCACGGAAGCGAACAGCGGCAGAGAGAACGCTTCGGTCACTTTCACGTCTTTCTTCACTCCGACGGTAACGTTGGTGACGGCAAATCCGCCGACCGGCTCACCGGCGCTGTCCGTATATGTTGCTGCCGACTTGAACGGAACGCAGCCCGCCGCCGCTGTCCACGACAGTCCGCCGAGCCGGAACGGAGCAGCTATCTCAAGATAGGAGGAATAGGCGCGATGGCCGTCGGGGCGGTAGTCGCTGCCGGCAAAATTGGTGAACCAGTTCAGGGAGAATACGCCGAAATCATAGCCGACGTTGGCTTCAAAGACGTGGGCCGTCTCGTGAGAGTCGTAAAGGAAATAGCGGTCGCGCCGCTCGGCTCCCGAAAACCAATAGTCCGTCACGCCCAGCATCAGGCCGCCTGTCGTGTAGGACAGCGTCAAGTCGAGTTCTTTTGTGTCGTTGGCGTCGGCAATGCCATAGGAACCCCATGCTCCCAATGTGATGCCTTCATAGGAAACGGACACTGAGGGCTGTATGGCCGCGCTGCCGAGATTCTGGCCACGCCAGACATAACCGCTCACAACATCCGCCCCTACTGAAGCATCAAACTTGTTGTCCTGTGCACCGGCTGCCATCGGGATGGCAACCGCAGCCATAAAGGCTGCTCTTTTTACTAATCCGTTCATAATACCTACTTGTGTTTGTGTTATATTTCAATATCATTATTACTCCAGAGTGTCATTGTGTCGTACGATTCGCAATCACTTTGTAATCACAATGCAAAGTTACGTGATATTTTGCATTGCCGAACAAATGCCCCAATGTTTTTATTTAAGGCCCGCCCTGATGTATCAATGTAACGGTTTTGCTATAATGCAAACAACCAATATGTAACCAAAACAAACATTTTAGTTATCAAATTGCAATACAACAACGTTTTCTAAAAAACAGAACATGCGCCAATAACATAATGAAAGGCCGACTTCACAGCCGGCCTTTCACATAAAAACTAAACAAATACTTTATGAATTATTATCTTTCAGCAAACTAAAGGCTGCCTTTGAGCTCCTCCACCCAAGCGCCGATGCGGTCGCCCGTGAGGTCGGATTCATTGACATCGTCGAGCGGAAGGCCGACAAAACGACCGTCCACAACGGCCTCACTGTCGCTGAAAGAATAGCCGTCAGTGGCCACGGAGCCTACAAAGCGGGCCCCGCTGTCCTTCAGGCCGTCATAGAGTTTTCCGATAGCGCTGACAAACGTGTCGCCATACGACTCGCAGTCACCGCAACCGAAGAGGGCAATGGTCTTGCCGGAAAGGTCGCATGACTGCATGAGACTGAGTCCGTCGTACCAATCGTCCTGCAAATCGCCCGCACCCCAAGTGGATGTGCCGAGCACAAGGGTGTCATGTCCGCTGACCACTCCTGCGTCAAGAGACTGCACGTCGACAGCCTCAACACCAAGTCTGCCGGCAATGTCCTCGGCTATGGCCTGACAAGTGCCGGTAGTCGAACCGTAGATTACAATAGTCTTATTCATCCTTTATCTTATCTTTAATGTTCTTTGTCTGATTGACAGGTGCAAAGGTAGCGGTAAAGGACGAGGTGCGCAATACCCAATAATGGGGTTTTATCCAATCATAAACATGACCGAATAATATAATTGGATTAGCAGGATGTAGAGAAAGAATAGCGGTGAGGTCATGGCTATACCGCAAAATAGTGAGCGGTAGACGTCCGTGACGGTACGGAAACGGCCTGAAACGATGCCGTAGACCACTGCGACGAGACACGCTCCGAACGAAATGACGGGAATGAGTGAGGCGCTGAACGGCGACGGGAACAGGGCGCCGGTGACGCTCAGCAGCACGGCGTGGGGCATAAGGGTGAGCCACGCCAGAACGCCGGCATAGCCGACGGACAGACAGACGACAAAGCCGAGGGCTATGCGCTCACGGTATTGGAGCATCGCATGGCGGCGGAAAATCCGCAAGATGCCGCTCGAACGGACGCAGCCCCAGGCCACCGAGAGAAGCAGAAGGCAGGACAGAGGACGTCCGGCGAGCATGTCGGTGAAACGCCCGAGCATCCAGCGCACGCCCTCGCTGCCCAACAGGCTGCGCACTCCGCTCTCGGGCAACAGCACACTGAGCATCCACGAGGCCGGAAGGAGGCACAGCTGGAGGACGGCAAGCGACAGGGCCAAGACGGCAAACGGCTTACTTTTCATCGTTATCTGTGTTTGATCGTATCATCAGATGGTTCATTCTTCATCGGGACGGAGATTGTCTATGTCGAGAATACGCAGCTCCAAGGCCCTCACGACAAGCCTCGTGGCGTTGACGCCCATGCCTCCGTTGCCGTCGGGAAAGAGCTTCTGGACGAGTTCGTTCTGCCGTTTTTCAAGGCTCTTGACGCCGAACGGCATGCCGCGCAGGTTGGTAATCTGCTCCTTTGTGTAGCCAAGGGCAAGGTGACGGAGGAAGCGTTCGTCGTAGTCGTCAATCTCGTAGTTGACGAAAGCCTCCTGACTGGCGACGCGGCTGCCCACTGCCTGGCGGAAGCGGTCGACGATTTTCTGGAGTATCGGCTGGTTGAAGACCATGCGCTTTCCCTCCATCACGCTCCTGACATCGCCCCGGGTGAGCAGCTCGCCGCTCTTGAGGATGATACCGTCGGCACCCGCGTCGAGCACGTCGACCCACAGTTTCTCGTTCAATGTCTCGCCCGTGAAGATGAGAACCTTCACCGACGGGTGGGCCTCCTTGGTCTGACGGCAGATCTCCACGCCGATGGTTGTCGAGCCGCCGAGCCCGAGGTCCAACAGAACGAGGTCGGGCTGCTGTTGCTTCATCAGCCGCCAATAGGCAGCCTCGCAGTCTGCCGTGCCGATAATCTCGGCCTCGGGAATGTCACTGCGTATGATACCTTCAGTGCCTTTCAGCTCTAAAGGCACGTCTTCTACGATTATAATCTTAAACTTTTCCATTGCTTTTATGTTTTATTTCGTCCCTACCCGACCGCATCCGACTGCGGGATATGGCGTGCGGCGGCACGGGGTAGCGTTATCTTTATGCTGTAGCTGTCGGCAAGCGCGCCGCTGCTGTCGTCACGCGCGTCCCAACCGTCGGCCCGTATGCCGCATCCGTAGCGGTGGGTGGCGTCGGAATGGTCGCGCACAATCTGGCGGCAGAGCAGATAAGGAATCGTGTCGACGGACGGAACGAAGGGGTCTTGGGTTTCCGACCGGATGCCGTCCTGCCGCGGCATGGGCACGGTGAACGTCAGATAGCGGTCCGACTGCGGCTCGACGGTGATGCCGTCCGGCCGTGCGCCGCAGGATTTCAAAGAGATATTCCAGCAGATTGCGGTCGCCGAGGACACACAGTCCAGTATCCTCACCACCTGTAAGCTCGACAACCGGGACCGCCGTTACGTGAAGACGGACGCGCTCGGTCTGCCGCATGGCCTGCTCGGTGAGTATGGAATGGATGGCGCGATAGTAGGCGGCGAGCTCTTCCATCGACTTCAGGTCGGTGTCGGCAGAGTCGGCCAGCCGTGCGATACGGCTGGGATAATACATCGTCTCGTGCTTCAGCGTCGACAGACAGTTGTCCAAAACGGAATTGGTTATGTGGAGGATGCCCTCTTCATACTCCGCCCTGCGACACTCGTCGGCGGCAAGTTCGATGCCGGCGGACTGGCGACGGTGGGCCGAGACGGCATCGCGGAGCGCGCCAAGAATGCTGTCGACGACCGCCTGAAGGCCGGCGGGATATTGTTCATGCGTGAGCGGTTCGATGCGGCGGAGCTTCTCCGACGGCGTGTCGTCGCTGAGAAGGATGTCGTTGAGCATGCGTATGCGCTCGACACAGAAACGGAAATAGAGCCGGTGGCGGTAGTAGAGAAGATAGTATGCGGGCGGAATGATGACAAGAAGGAGCACGAGAAGAATGACGGCAATGGTCTTGTCGGTCTGCGACTGCTGCATCACACGGCAATATTCAGCCAGGGTGTTGTCGGCGGAAAGCTCCTTGAAGAGCTGCGTGTACACCTTATTATTATATGTATAGAGCTGCCAGCGATGGAGCGCAAGCGCCGCCACGGCACTCTCGTTGCGCATGTCGAGGATGATGTTATAGTGTGTCGGCAGACTGTCGCGGAACCATTGGATTTCCGGCGGCACCGACGCGGCGTCTCCTCCGGCCGTCATCAGCAGACGGCCGCCGGGGCGCAGGGTGAGATAATGGCGGTTGAGATACATCCGGCAGGAGTCGGCGAAGGCGAGGGTGCGCCCGTATGTACCCGCGATATTGGAGAAATAGGCGCTGTCGGCATAGGCCTTGGCCCGCGGGAGATTGCCTTCCGGCGCAGTGGTATGGGCTCTTGATACGGTTACAGAAGGTTCTGACAATGGAGAAACGGCAGCTTCCGGCGCTGCAGCGGAAACCATTGCGGCGCCGGCGGCGACCATAAGGAAGACCAGCGAGCGCATGACCGCACGCGGAAGACGGAAGAAGAAGCGGCTTCCGGCACCCTTGCAGCTCTCGGCCGACAGCTGGCAGACGGAGAAGATGCGGCTCATCTTGCGGTAGCGGTCGATGATTCCGCGGCAGTTCATAAGCCCGAAGCCATGACCGTCATATATCTTATGCTCGAAAATACGGGCCAGCTCGTCTTCGGTGAGGCCGCAACCGGTGTCCTCGACGACCACTTCCACATAGTCGTCCGTCTGTCGGGCGCTCACGGTGACGCGGCCTCCGGAGGGCGTGAACTTGCGTGCGTTGTCGGCAAGGGTATTTATCATGAAGAGCGTGAGGACGCGGTCGGCCTTGACCGTGGCCCCGGTGGGCTGCACGTCCAGCTCCACACCGTTCAGGCGGAAGCCCGCCTTGCCCTTGGCGACGATGTCGAAGAGCGGCTGGAGGGCAAAACTCTCGATGTGAAGGTCGATGCGTCCCTGTCGCATCTGAATCCAATGGGTGAGGATGTCGTTCAGTTCGTTTATCTTTGAGGCCAGCTCAGAGATATAGGCGTAGCGCTCCGAACGCACGCCGGCAGCCTCGTCGCGCGACGAAAGTATCGTGACCTCGTTGATTATACGGTCTATCAGCGGAACCACGCTGCAGGCCAGCGACACCTTCGCCCGGTTCTCCATGCTGCGACGCTCGCCCTGACGTATGCGAGTCATGCTGAGGGCATAGGCCTCGTTGATTTCTTCCATGCGGTCGGCGACGGCTTCCGAATGGCGTCGGTCAGCCTCCTGCCATTCCCGCAGCGGCCGGAGCAGCTCGTCCATGGCACCGTCAGAGCGCTGCCGGCGGTTGAGATAGCGGAAGAGGAAGAGCACGGCGACAAGCACGAGGATGGCCACGAGCACGGCCACTATCATGACGTTGAGCTGGGACGAGGCCCGGTCAAGCATTCCGGCGCGCGACTCCAGATAACGGTCCTGACGCGTCTGTTCCTGCAGGTCGATATAGATATTGCGGTTGTAATCGCTCGCCGGCTTGTCGTCAAGGGCCGAAAAGACCACGCTGAGCTGCTCGCGTATGCTGGCGACGAGGTCCGGAGCCTGAGCGACGGCCGTGTCGGCAAGGGCTTCTTCGAGGCTCGTCAAGGCACGGGCGTAGTCTCCCGAGGCCATGAAACACGAGGCAAGGGTGCGCCGGGCACCCGCCGTCTGATAGACGTCGCCATAGTCTTCGAACATTTCGAGCGAGCGGTCGGCCATCCATCCGGCCGCAGCACCGGCCGCGACACTGTCCGGAAGGAACAGGGCGAGGGTGCGGGCGTTCTCGTCAAGGAGCATCCCTGCGTTCTCGGGTACGATGAGCTGGCCCGCCATAGCCCCGAGACTGTTGGCCTCGAAGAAGCCGTAGCCGTGACGGGAGGCCATGAAGAAACATTCGAGAAGCGCGCCGAACTCACGCCGGCAGACCTCCGCCGGCGCCGCACCGGTCAGGATTCCGCCGCTTCCGATGTTGTAGAGGTAGTTGAGATATTGGGCTGTGTCGCGCCGGATCGGTCCGTCGGGATCGATGGCCGCAAGGGCCTCGGCCGACTTCTCCTCCAGTCCGACGTAATAATAGTATGCGGAGTTGACGATGGCAAACTCCGTCTCGGCGTATATCATGCGGCGTTCCATCCTGTCGGACAGCCCGTCACGCTCCTCGGCGATGCGGCTGAGGCGCGACTTGGCGCGCTCGCAGTAGTCGTAGAAGTCGCGGTTTCGGGACATACGCTGGCAGAGGCGCATCTGAAGGACGTCGCTCACGAGCAGCTCCACCTGATTGTCGGTAGCGGCAGAAGCCTCGTCGAGACGGCGGCGCGCACCATCGTAGTCCATGCGGGCGATGCTGACGAAAGCGAGATTGTTGAGCGCCTCGGCACGGCCGCTACCGTAGCGGGCCGACATGTCGTATGCGCGTGAGGCACAGGCCTCGGTCGAATCAAGATTGCGGTAGTGATAGGCGTACGAAAGAGAATTCAGCTCGTCCACCCGCTGCCTATCCGTCGGTGAACATGCTGAAAAGAACAAAAGGCTCCACAGGCATGCGATGATGCCCATGGAACCTTCGGTTGTTATGCTTTTAGCCGCGTGCTTTAGCAATGTAGCCCAGTGCCTCAACACACTTGTCGGTGATAGCCTGCCAGTTCTCGGCTGCTATGACGTCCTTGGGGAAGAGCTTCGAGCCCATACCCACGCAGAAGACGCCGGCCTTGATCCATGACGTGAGGTTGGCCTCGTCGGGAGAAACGCCACCCGTAACCATCAGCTTCGACCAGGGCATGGGAGCCATGAGACCTTTGACGAGGTTCGGACCGAGCACGTCGCCAGGGAAAATCTTGCACAGGTCGCATCCTGTCTCCTGAGCTGCGCCCACCTCTGAAACGCTTCCGCATCCGGGTGTGTAGGCCACGAGACGGCGGTTGCAGATCTTGGAGATTTCGGGGTTGAACAGCGGGCCGACAACGAAGCACGCACCCAGCTGGATGTAGAGGGCAGCCGTAGCGGGGTCAACGACCGAGCCGACACCGAGAGCGAGCTCGGGGCACTCCTTGGCAGCGAACTTAACGACTTCCTCAAACACCTCGTGGGCGAAATCGCCACGGTTGGTAAACTCGAAAGCGCGCACGCCTCCGTCATAGCAGGCCTTTACGACCTTCTTGGCAACCTCGGCATCCTTGTGATAGAACACGGGCACCATACCTGTCTGGCCGATTTTGGCCAGCACGGCTATCTTATCAAACTTTGCCATTTGTCTTTATCTATGTATTTAATAATGTCCTTATTAGCGCTGTACGCGGCCGTTGGCGTTACCTCCGGCCAGAGCCTCAACCTCAGCAACGCTGACGAGGTTGTAGTCGCCGTTGATGGTGTGCTTCAGTGCAGATGCTGCTACGGCAAATTCGAGAGCCTCGCCCTGTGTCGGCTTTGTGAGCAGACCGTGGATGAGACCGCCGGAGAAAGAGTCGCCGCCACCGACACGGTCGATGATGGGGTTGATCTCGTAGCGCTTGCTCTGATAGAACTCCTTGCCGTCATAAATCAGGGCTTTCCAGCCGTTGAACGTAGCGGAGAAGCTCTCACGCAGCGTGGAAACGACATACTTGAAGCCGAACTCTTCCTTCATCTGCTTGAAGATGCCCTCATATCCGGCAGCGTCGGTCTGTCCGCCTTCAACGTCAGCGTCGGGCTTGAAGCCGAGGCAGAGCTCTGCGTCCTCCTCGTTGCCGATGCAGACGTCGACATACTTCATCAAGGGGCGCATGATTGAGATAGCCTTCTCCGATGTCCAGAGCTTCTTGCGGAAGTTGAGGTCAACGGAAACGGTGACGCCGTGACGCTTTGCAGCCTCGCAGGCCAGACGGGTCAGTTCGGCAGCCTTGTCAGAAACGGCGGGAGTGATGCCTGACCAGTGGAACCAGTCGGCACCTTCCATGATTGCGTCGAAGTCGAAATCAGCGGGCTCAGCCTCAGCGATGGCGCTGTGGGCACGGTCGTAGATGACCTTTGAAGGACGCATCGAAGCGCCGGTCTCAGCATAGTAGAGACCGACACGCTCACCGCCACGGGCGATGAACTGGGTATTGACTCCATAGCGGCGCAGAGAGTTGACAGCAATCTGACCAATCTCGTGTGCGGGCAGCTTGCTCACGAAATAGGCGTCGTGTCCGTAGTTGGCGCAGCTGATAGCCACATTTGCCTCACCACCACCGGGGATGATGCGGAAAGAATCTGTCTGAATGAAACGGTCGTTGCCGTTCGGTGAAAGGCGGAGCATAATCTCACCTAATGTTACCACTTTAGCCATGATAATAATATTTTTATTATTGTTTATAGATAGATTTACCAGTTTGTGACCACAAAAATACCACTTATTTCTCAAACGGCGAAACAAAATGAACAAAATCTTCATCTGACGGGGGAAATTTGGATACGGCGGAGATTCAGCGGCGGCCGTTATGGTGGCTTTTATCTTTACAAAACTGCCTCCGCAAAATCCGCCGCTTTTTGCCGTTTTTGCCCCCTCTGAGGCCCTTTTTGAGGTATTTCCGCCCTGTTTCAGCTGCAAAAACCATCGCTTCCGGATGCCGCCGCACCCCCGGGAGGGCCTCCCGGGGTGTCCGGAGCGGAAATTTCCGTCAGTTTTTGATTGCCGTTTTCGGGCAAAAACAGCACCATTTTCTTGCCGTAAGGCCCTCCCGGGGTTACGACGGGGCCGCCGCCGTCATGCAACGGGGGCCCCGTTGCAACGCAACAAGGCCCTTACGGCAGACCAACGGGGCCCTTACGGCAAGCCCGTCGCGGCCAAACGGCGAAACGACGGAGACGCCCCGATTTTTAAACCGTTGTGTATCAAAAGGTTGAGAAATCAGCGGATATAAAGTGGATAAATATCCAAGAAATTACGCCCGCCATATTTCAAGAATTTGGAGCCGAGGAAGATTTATTTTGAAAAGTCCCCACTCTCAGAGGCTTAAAATTAAGAAAAGGAATTACGTACGAGGAATGTGACATCGTGCCTCAGCGTTCTGAGGGTGACGCCAAGTTGATTTAATGGAAAGTTGCGCTGGGAAAAACGGTTCTTTTTGCTCCATTCCGAAGTCCATCAATGGCCGGATAAGCGTGGACTTCATCTAAATTCGTGTCATAACAACAATATTTTGAAAAATATCGGGCGGCGGTTTCCCGCAATTCAATAATTATTGGTATTTTTGCAGGAGAAACTATTAAATTAGTGATAAACCATTAAAACAATAGAATGGCGACTGACAAAATCAGAATAAAAGATATAGCAAGACTTTCAGGAGTATCTGTCGGGACGGTTGACAGAGTGCTGCACGACCGCCCCAACGTTTCGAAGACAGCACGGGAGAAAGTAGAAAAGGCACTGAAAGAGATGGACTATCATCCGAACATGTACGCCAGCGCGCTGGCATACAACAAGACCTACAATTTCTACTGCATCATACCGAAGCACGAATCGGAGGCCTACTGGGAGGAAATTGAAGAAGGAGCCATGAGCGCATGTGAGCGACGGCGCGACTTCCACGTCAACGTGAAGATGATGTACTACAAGCGCTTCAACACCGAGACGTTCAAACTGGTCACCGAGCAGTGTCTCAAGGAAGAGCCCGACGGCGTCATCATCGTTCCGTCGACGCTGGACGCCACGAGAAAATTCACCGACGAGCTGCACGAGAGGGACATTCCGTTCATCCTGCTCGACTCCTACATGCCCGACCTGAAACCGTTGTCGTTTTACGGTCAGGACTCTTTCTGCAGCGGATATTTTGCCGGACGGATGCTCATGCTGATTGCGTCGAAGGAAAAGGAAATCATGCTCATGAAGCAGATGAAAAACGGATATGTGGCCAGCAAGCAGCAGGAAAACCGCGAAACCGGTTTCCGCCACTACATGCGCGACCACTTCCCTCATATAACCATAAGCGAAGTGAACCTCCCGCTGGACGAAGAGAGAGAGAAGTACGACAAGATTCTCGAAGCCTTCTTCAAGGAACATCCGCACATCCACCACTGCATAACGTTCAACTCCAAGGCCCACATCGTCGGCGGATTCCTTCAGCGGAGCAACCGCCGCAACGTCCAGATAATGGGCTATGACATGGTGACGAAGAACGCCGAGTGTCTCAAGCAGGGATCCATATCGTTCCTCATCGCACAGCACGCCTACATGCAAGGCTACTCCTGCGTGGAAACGCTCTTCGAGGCCATCGTGCTGAAGAAAGAGGTGACGCCGGTCAACTATATGCCGATAGAGATTCTGACAAAGGAGAACATCGACTTCTACCGACGGACGCAGCTCTGAAAAGCAGAAGCAAAGGAACATTCAAATAAAAACAAAATAGCTACTAATTATGGAACAGACTTTCATTAAAATTAATCCGGCCGACACCGTCGTCGTCTGCCTCCAGCCGAAAGGCAAGGGCGAGACAATCGAAGTGGACGGCAAGACTATCACAATCAATCAGGACACTCCCGCCGGCCACAAAATCCTTATCACCGATACGGAAGAGGGCCGCGACATCATAAAATACGGCTATCCCATCGGCCACGCACGCCAGGACCTCAAGGCCGGCGACTGGGTCAACGAGAACAACCTGAAGACCAATCTGGCCGGAACGCTGGAATATACGTACAATCCCGTCAGCGAGGCGCTGGACATTAAGGACGAGAAACGGACTTTCCGCGGATATGTACGCGCCAACGGCGAAGTGGGAATACGCAACGAAGTGTGGATTGTTCCCACGGTAGGATGCGTCAACGGCATCGCCGAAAGGCTTGCAGACGAACTGCAGAAAGAGACCGGAAGTGAGGGCGTCGACGCCATCTACGCATGGCATCACAACTACGGATGCTCCCAGCTGAGCGGCGACCACGAGAACACACGCAAGGTTCTGCGCGACATCGTGCTCCATCCCAATGCCGGCGCCGTGCTCGTGCTGGGTCTGGGATGCGAGAACAATCAGCCGGAACTCTTCGAGCAGATGCTCGGCGACTATGACAAGGAGCGCATCAAATTCCTCGTCACTCAGAAAGTTGACGGCGACGAGGTGGAAGCCGGAATGGAGATACTCCGCGAACTCTACGCCAAGGCACGTGAGGACAAGCGCGAGGATGTTCCCGTCAGCAAGCTGCGCGTGGGTCTGAAGTGCGGCGGCAGCGACGGCTTCAGCGGCATCACGGCCAACCCGCTCGTCGGCGAATTCTCCGACTGGCTCGTTGCTCAAGGCGGAACGTCGATACTGACGGAGGTGCCGGAGATGTTCGGTGCCGAGACGATACTGATGAACCGCTGCAAGACAGACGAGCTCTTCGGAAAGACGGTCAGCATGATCAACAACTTCAAGGAATATTTCCTCAGCCACGGCGAGCCTGTCGGCGAGAACCCGTCACCGGGCAACAAGGCCGGCGGTATCTCAACGCTGGAGGACAAGGCGCTGGGATGCACACAGAAGTGCGGACGTGCTCCGGTCAGCGGCGTGCTGGAATATGGTGACCGTCTGGAAACGACAGGCCTGAACCTGCTCTCCGCTCCGGGCAACGACCTCGTAGCCGCTACAGCCTTGGCCTCGGCCGGATGCCAGATTGTCCTCTTCACGACAGGACGCGGAACGCCGTTCGGCACGTTCGTCCCCACGATGAAGATTGCGACCAACCCCACGTTGGCCGCCCGTAAGCCCAACTGGATTGACTTCAGCGCCGGACAGCTCATCGAGGGCCGCACGATGAAGGAGCTCGTGCCGGAATTCATCGACAAGATTCTGGCCGTGGCAAGCGGCGAACAGGCCCGCAACGAGGCCAACGGCTACCGCGAAATAGCCATCTTCAAGAATGGAGTGACGCTGTAAGACGACTTGTAACTTTTAACTTTAAACTTGTAACTTTATGATTTGCGCGCTGCCACGGACAAGGGCGCGGCGTGCGCACATAAGGTTACAAGTTTAACGTTTAAAGTCCAGGTCACAGCGGTATTCATAAGGTTACAAGTTTAAAGTTAAAAGTTACAGGTACAAAATGTCCAAAGGCCTCATCGCTCTCAGCCCGCTGCTGGTGTTCATCGGACTGTATCTCGTCACCTCGATTATCGCAGGCGACTTCTACAAAGTCCCCATAACCGTGGCGTTCATGATTTCGTCGGTCTATGCTGTCATCATCAGCGGGGGAATACCCTTGCGCCGGCGCATCGACATATTCAACCGCGGAGCCGGAACAGAGAACATGATGCTGATGCTATGGATATTTGTGCTTGCCGGCGCCTTCGCCAACAGCGCAAAGGTAATGGGCTGCATCGACGCCACCGTCAACCTCGCCCTGACCCTGCTGCCCGGCAACATGCTTCTGGCCGGACTCTTTCTGGCCGCCTGCTTCATATCATTGGCCGTCGGAACGAGCGTCGGGACAATCGTGGCGCTGACACCGATTGCCGCCGGCATCGCCCATTCGACCGGAACGAGCGTGCCGATGATGACGGCCGTGGTGGTGGGAGGCTCGTTCTTCGGAGACAATCTGTCGTTCATCTCCGACACGACGATTGTCTCGACGTCCACACAGGGATGCAAGCTGAGCGACAAGTTCCGCGTCAATTCATATCTCGCCATGCCCGCCGCAGTCATGATTCTGCTCCTCTACATCGCCATGGGCCACGGCATGAGCTCTCCGCAGAACCTCCCGGAGGTTGAATATATAAAGGTAATGCCATACATAGTGGTGCTCATCGTAGCCGTTATGGGCATGAACGTCATGGCGGTGCTCACCATCGGCATTGCCCTGACTGGAATAATCGGCATCCCAGGCGGCGCTTTTGACGTCTACGGATGGTTCGGAGCCATGGGCGACGGCATCCTCGGCATGGGCGAACTGATAATAATAACGATGATGGCGGGCGGCATGCTCGAACTGATAAAGGCCAACGGAGGCATCGACTATATCATAACCACCATGACACGCCACGTCAAAGGCAAGCGCGGAGCCGAGCTGGCCATCGCCGCTTTGGTGGCTCTCGTGGACATCTGCACGGCAAACAACACCGTCGCCATCATCACCGTGGGCGGCATAGCCAAGCAGATCGCCGACCGGTTCGGCGTGGACAACCGCAAGAGCGCAAGCATACTGGACACCATGTCGTGCTGTATGCAAGGCATCATTCCCTACGGAGCACAGATACTGATGGCCGCCGGACTTGCCTCGATAAACCCCGTGAGCATAATCCCGCATCTATACTATCCGTTCTGCATCGGCGTAATAGCCATCCTGGCAATCATGTTCCGATACCCGAAGAGATATTCTTAGACAGCAACTGAACAAAACCGTATTTCCGATGGACATAGTACAACGCAACTTCTTCCGCCTTCTGCGCAGCGGAACATTCGGCGGTCATGAAAAGGTAGAGCCGATGTCGGCATACAAGTGGGACCGCCTCTATCAGACGGCGCTCATGCACGGCGTGGCCGCTCTGACGGCCGACGGCATCGAACGCCACCGTGGCGATTTCTTCCTGCAGCTGTCCGGTGAGCAGGAAGAGACATGGAGGAAAATCACGGAAGAGACGGAGGCGGCAAACCGGAACATCGACGCTTGCCTGGCCGGGCTTTTCGGAATGATGAACAAGGAGCAGCTGCGCCCCATACTGCTCAAAGGTCAGGGGCTGGCACAACTATACGACAATCCTCTCCACCGCACGGGAGGCGACATGGACATCTTCTTCCCCTACCCCACCCAAGGCAGCAAGGCCGACGCATGGGCCCGAAGCAACGGCACTGAACAGCCGTCTGAGGAGCGGACGACGATGAGATATCTTTGGAACGGAGTCAGAATTGAACACCACCACCGCATGCAACGGCTCACCAACCCGCGTCTCAACCGTCGTCTGCAGGACATAATCAGCAGCGAGATAAACTGCTGCGACTCATCATACGTGACCATCGGCGGCACAAAAGTTGAGGTTCTGCCGCCGACACTGAACCTCCTCTACATCATCATACGCATCGTCCGCTACATCCTCAACGAGGGAATAAGCCTCAAACAGGTCATCGACCTCGGCATGTTCCTCCGCAAGAACGGCGACAAAGTCGATTTCGTCAAGCTACAGTCATGGCTCGACCGTCTGCGGATGCAGTGGATGGCGCGCCTGACGGGCAGTCTGCTGGTGCGCCTTTTCGGCTTTACGGAAGACGAGATACCGTTCATGAACGGCCATTCCGACTCCAGCGTCGACAACGTCATCACCGATGTCCTGCGCCTTTCGTCCATGCACAACGACAACTGGTACTTCACTCAAGGCAAGAACATATTCGTCCGCACGAGCGACTCGAACGCCATGATATGGCAAATCCGCCATAGCGCAAAATACATGAAATACTATCCGACCGAGACCGTGACCAACTTCTTTGCCACTTTCGCCAACTCGCTGTCGAGGATTGAGGAATAAAGGAAGTAAGTAGGAAAGCAAAGAAGAAGCAAAAGGGGATAACCGAGTATAAAAGAACATATAGAATCAGCGCAGATAAACACATCATGACTTTGGCATTGAATGTGATTATCTGCGCTGTTTGCTACCTTTATATAATATAAGACACCATTCCAAGAACGGTCTCATCCATGCCTAAGGCACGATTTTCTTCATGTTCAGATCACTGATCTTGTGGTCCGGCGAGACTTTCGCCTCAACGTTGTAGGTGCAGAACGTCTCCTTCGTCTTGTCCTCGCGGCTGATGCGGTGGTCGACGGAGAAGGCCACGGTGTAGCCGTAACGACCGTCGCCGGCGTCGGTTTTCTCTATTTTCCAGTCGTTGTTCAGGGAGAAGGTCATGCCGGTGATGTCGTCCGGAGCATGGAGCTTCCTCATGTATGTCATGACGTCGGTCTTCGTGGCGTTCTCCTTATGGAGGAAACTGCCGAGCACACCACTGAGCGTCTCGGTGAGAGAAGCCTCCTCGTTGTTGGCAAGAGCCGTGAAATAGTTGCCGAAAAGGCTGCTTATCATCTGACGGTCATCGTCCGTAACGCGGCGCGCATCCGACTTGTCAAACATGATGCGAGCCTCGTCGAGATGGAGACCATTGTCGAGATGGCTGTCGATGTAGGCCTGATAAGCCTCGGGCGTGTCGGCTGTCTTGGCAGCGAGCCAGTCGAGTGAATCAATCTTCAGGCGCGCCTCGGTGACGCGGATGCTTCCGGGATGGAGCTGGATGTAGCGTTCCAGCGCAGTCTTTGAGCCACTGCGCACGGCGTTGTCCCATTCGGTGTCGACCTGACGGAGCAGCTCGAGATGGGCCATGATGGAGTCACGGTGTTCCTGCGGGGCACCAGCGTAGACATCGAGGAAATTCTGGAGCACGGCCGGCTCACCGCTGGCCATGGCGTTCTCGTAGGCGTCGAGTTCGTTCTTGTCCTGCGTCGTCTTGTAGAAATAGAGGCTGACAAACACGGCGAGCAAAGCGATGACAAACGCCACGATCAGAACGACGTAGGGCTTCTTCATTCCGCCCTTCGCCTGGGCCGTCTCCTGTTCTGCCGTCACCTCCGGCTGCGATGTCACCGGCTGGGGCCGCACGTCGACGACCGTCAACGGATGGTGGCAGTTGGGACACTCATCGCTGTCGTTGAACACAATGTCTCCACACTCCGGGCATCTCATGACCTTACCCGCAATCTCAATCCCGCAACTGGGACATGTCTTTGCCTGATCGCTGACCTGATGGCCGCACTCCGGACACTTGATTATTGCCATATCACTATATATCTTTTAGTCTTTAGTTTGTTCTTCATTCTCTTTTCCTTCCGTGGCGATGTCGTGACGGAAGCGTATCTCCCTCAGTCCGTGGCGTCCCATGAAGCGGCTCTTGTCGACATATCCGACGACGCCGTCGATATGTCCCTTGCAGGTGTACTGCCACATCGTGAAGTCACTCTCGTCGGCCAGCACCGGCTCGCGGTCGGTATATTGGGCTATCATGAGCTTGTATCCGCCGAGCTTTCCGCAAAGATGCTTGTTATAGAAGTTGGTGTACGTATAGAGCAGCGGCTTCTGACCGTAAGCCTCCTCCACAAGCTGGAGGAACTTGAACAGCGAGTCGCAGAACTCTTCCGTCCCGTAGCCACCGGCCGTCTCGATGTCAATCATGGGGAGGAGGTCCTGCTGCTCCGGCAGACATTGGGCCATGAAATTGGCCAGCTGCTGCCGCTGGTCGGTCTTCGGGCGATAGAAATGGTAGCTGCCCACCTTCAGCCCGTGGTGTTTCGCCATCTCTATGTTCTGTTCATATCGGTGGTCAATCCTGTCACCGCCCTCCGTTGCCTTGAGATAGACGTATGCCGTCTTGGCGTTCTCACCGACGGCCTGCCAAAAGACATCACCCTGATAGTGGCTCAGGTCTATGCCATGGACGTGGGTGCAAGTGTCCTCACATTGTTCAAAGCCGTCCTGTGCCACTGCACACAGCGGTAAAAAGACTGAAATAATTAGAATCAATTTTCTCATTACTCTGCAATGAATTTAGGCACAAAGGTACAAACTATTAATAAAAAAAGTGTAACTTTGCCCCAAAATAATTATATGATGAGACATTTACTGGTCATGCTGACCGCCCTGACCATGGTGCTGACGGGCTGCAGCAGCGATGATGAAGACGTTTCCACCACTATTGACCCCGTCCTTGAACAGCATCCGGCGCGCACGGTGATGGTCTATATCATGGCCGAGAACAATCTCTCGGGCAACGCGACAAGCGACCTCGAAGAGATGAAACGAGCCTCTGAGACCATCCCCTACGGTTCAAATCTCGTGGTCTTCGTCGACAGGGCGAGCAAGACGGAGCTTCCGTATGTCGGCGTCGTCAGCGGCGGAGAAATCACGAAGGACGACCGCTTCCGTCCGGAAGAGGACTTCTATGCCTCCGACCCGGAGCGGATGAGGAAGACGCTGCAGTGGATGATGGACCACTATCCGGCCGAGGACTACGGACTCGTGATCTGGGGACACGCCAGTGGATGGCTCATCGAGAAAGACTCCATCGCCGCCAACACCGCCTCAACGGGCAAGATTCACCGGGCATACGGCTGGGACACGGGCACGAACAGCACCGCAGGAAGGGGAAAATGGATGAACATCCCCACCATGGCCGACGTTCTGGAGGGACTTTCGCACAAGTTGAAGTTCATCTTTGCCGACTGCTGTAACTTCCAGACGGCCGAAACGGCCTTTGAGCTGCGTCACGCCACCGACTATATCATCGCCTCGCCGGCCGAAACTCCGGCCTGTGGAGCGCCATACGACAAGATTGTTCCCACACTGTTCAACAGCGACGAGGATTTCTATAAAGCCGTCGCCGACACCTACACCGCCATGAAGGTCAACGCTGGCGACCGCGTTCCGATGGCCGTCGTGCGCACGTCGGAGATGGAGAACCTCGCCGTGGCGACAAGAGAAGTCATGGGACTGATGGCGGAACGGGAGCGGATTGTCACCGACGGCGCCATCTACTACCGGACCCACTCGGAACGGAGCATGACAAAGATGCTCTTCGACATCAACGACATCGTCCGCAGGAACATCGGCAACGACCACGAGGAGGCGTATCTGCGGTGGAAGTCGGCACTCGACAGGGCCGTCATACACCGAGCCGTGAGCACAAAATGGCTGACGGCCTACCCCATCGACTTCTCTTTCGACGCGAAAGAGGAGGACTACGGCTGCATGAGCATGTTCGTCCCGCTGGACATTTACGACTCTCAGGGGCTCAGCTACAATCAGGACATCCGACAGATGGAATGGTATTGGGCCGCCGGCGTCGGGGTGTTCCATACGCCAGAGGCCGGCGAAAATGCCGAGTAATACGCCCAATTCGTTTTTCAACGCAAAGACGCGGAGGCGCAAAGATTTTATATTTAAAGAACACGGAGACACAGAGACACGGAGGACAATACAAACTCTGTGTCTCCGCAATCTAAATATAAAATCTTTGCGCCTCCGCGTCTTTGCGTTGAGTTCGAAGTGTTAAAAACTCAGAATTAAGCGGACAA
>ERZ860264.454-NODE-454-length-37326-cov-5.789863_pt1 | contig 37326 bp, 21 predicted proteins | sample MGYA00509980_ERZ860264 | MGnify/ENA primary metagenome ERZ860264 (study PRJEB30046, sample SAMN00715212) | human gut metagenome | study: EMG produced TPA metagenomics assembly of the A metagenome-wide association study of gut microbiota in type 2... | reverse complement strand
ACAAGCCAGAAGACCTACCTGTCGCAGTCCGCGTGCATATCACGCGGCGAGTATCCTCCGGGCCTTCGGGAGTTAGGGCGCTGCATGGAGTCACACGGTTTCCTTAATGCAAGGAAAGTGACCTCTCAGTACACCTTTATTCCTCTGCGGGAGATTGGCTCTTCCCGTCTGGCGCTGCGGATACTTCGGTATCTGCTTTTTTTGTGTCGGCAGTTTTTTCACAATTTAATACACTTCCATGAAACACAAAACAGAAAGGTAAAGATGAAATGTCATCAAGTATCCGCCGTTGATATTTATGTGTGTTGATGCCCTCTTGCAGAGGATTGAAAAACGGCAGAAAATAAAGCCCGAAGCCGTGAGGCCAAGGGCTTTATTTTCCGCATTATACCGAAATGCCTTATTTCACCGTAAGCAGGTAGTAGTTCTTTTTACCACGCTGCACGAGGATGTATTTTCCGCCTATGAGGCTGGAATCGTCAATAGTTCCGTTAGGGTCAGTGTACTTTTCCTTGTTGATACTCAGTCCGTTGCCTTGAATCATCTTGCGGGCCTCCCCCTTTGAGGAGAACACCTTGGTGTCCACGGCCAGGAGGTCGAGCACGGGAATACCCGCTGACAGACGTGCGGCGTCTATGTCAAAACGAGGCACTCCCTCGAAGATGTCAAGCAGGGTCTGTTCGTCCAGGTGCATCAGAGCCTCACGGGCCTGGTTGGAGAAAAGTATCTTGCTGGCTTCCACAGCGGCAGCGTATGCCTCCTCGCCATGTACCATAACGGTCACCTCTTTGGCCAGACGCTTCTGCAGGGGACGCAGACCGGGGTCCGCCTCATGCTCTTTCACCAGGGCGGCTATCTCCTCCTGTGTGAGGAAAGTGAAGATTTTCAGATACTTCTCGGCATCGGCGTCGCCCACATTGAGCCAGAACTGGTAGAACTTATAGGGACTGGTACGTGCCGCGTCAAGCCATACGTTTCCGCTCTCCGTCTTGCCGAACTTACCGCCGTCGGCCTTGGTAATCAGCGGGCAGGTGAGGGCGAAAGCCTCGCCGCCATCCGTGCGGCGGATAAGCTCGGTACCGGTGGTGATGTTGCCCCACTGGTCCGAACCGCCCATCTGCAGACGGCAGCCCTTCTCGCGGTACAGGTGCAGGAAGTCGTAGCCCTGCAGCAGCTGATAAGTGAACTCGGTGAAGGATAGGCCGTCGCTGGCCTCGCCGTTCAGACGACGCTTCACACTGTCCTTAGCCATCATATAGTTGACTGTGATGTGCTTGCCGACCTCGCGGGCGAAGTCCAGGAAGGAGAAGTCCTTCATCCAGTCATAGTTGTTCACCAGCTCCGCCTTGTTGGGGGCATCGCTGTTGAAGTCCAGGAAGCGGGACAGCTGGGTCTTGATGGCCTCCTGATTGTGGCGCAGGGTCTCCTCGTTGAGCAGGTTGCGCTCCTGGCTCTTGCCGGAGGGGTCGCCAATCATGCCTGTGGCGCCTCCCACCAACGCCAGCGGCTTATGCCCGGCGCGCTGGAAGTGACGCAGCATCATCACTCCGCAGAGATGGCCTATGTGGAGCGAGTCTGCCGTGGGGTCGATGCCCACGTATGCCGTCACCATATCGCCCGAACCGAGCAGCTCGTCGGTGCCGGGTATCATGGAGTGAATCATACCTCTCCATTTGAGTTCTTCTATAAAGTTCATATCGATGTCTGTATTATCTGTTCAACCTATTTTGGCGCCGGGTGTTATAGGGCCCTGGGGACTGAGTACCACCAGTGAACCGTCGGGCTGCACGGCGCTGAGAATCATGCCCTGGCTCTCTACCCCTTTGAGCTTGCGGGGAGCGAAATTAGCCACGAAGCATACCTGCTTGCCCACTAACTCTTCGGGCTTGTAATATTTGGCCACACCGCTTACTATAGTGCGTCCGCCCATGCCGTCGTCTATGCGGAAGCGGAGCAACTTGTCCGCTTTAGGCACCTTGTCACATTCCAGCACCGTACCTACACGCATATCCACCTTCTCGAATGTCTCGAAGTCCACGGTGTCGGCGACCTTGTCGGGGGTCCATGAGTTCAGCTCGTTGGCCTTGCGGGCGTCCTCGAGTTTCTTTATCTGGGCGGCCACGGTCTCGTCTTCAATCTTAGTGAAGAGGAGTTCGGGCTTGGCCACCACATGGCCCGCGTGGAGCAAGTCGAAGCGGCCCACGGCCTCCCATGTCAGTTCGGGCAGGTGCAGCTGGGCCTTGAGCGAGGCGGCCATGAAAGGCATGAAGGGTTCAAAAGCCACGGATATGTTGGCGCAAATCTGCAGGGCCACGTTAAGAATCGTCTTGACGCGCTCCATGTCGGTCTTGGCCTTCTTCCAGGGCTCGGTGTCCGCCAGATATCTGTTACCCGCACGGGCTATGTTCATTGCATCCTTCAGGGCGTCGCGGAAATGGAAAATCTCAAGGTTCCCGGACAGGGCCTTGCCGGCGGCAATCACCTCGTCCATAGCTGCCTTGTCCTCGGGAGCAAGCTCGCCGCACTCAGGCACTACACCGTCGAAATACTTGTGTACCAGCACCATGGCGCGGTTCACGAAATTGCCGAGGATAGCCACCAGTTCGGAATTGTTGCGGGTCTGGAACTCCTTCCATGTAAAGTTGTTGTCCTTTGTCTCAGGCGCGTTGGCGGTGAGTATGTAGCGCAGCACGTCCTGCTTGCCGGGGAGGTCCCGCAGATACTCATGCAGCCATACGGCCCAGTTGCGGGAGGTGGAAATCTTGTTGTCCTCAAGGTTCAGGAACTCATTCGCAGGCACATTGTCCGGCAGATTGTAGGTGCCGTCGGCCATAAGCATGGCGGGGAAGACTATGCAGTGGAACACTATGTTGTCCTTCCCGATGAAGTGAATCATGCGGGTCTCGGAATCCTTCCACCACTTTTCCCAGTCGTCGCCGCACAGTTCCTTCGTGTTGGAGATGTAACCTATGGGTGCGTCGAACCATACGTACAGCACCTTGCCCTCGGCGCCCTCCACGGGTACCGGTATGCCCCAGTCCAGGTCGCGGCTCACCGCACGGGGCTGCAGACCCATGTCGAGCCAGCTCTTGCACTGTCCGTAGACATTGGTCTTCCACTCCTTGTGCTCCTCAAGTATCCACTTGCGCAGACGGGGCTCCCACTTGTCCAGGGGGAGGTACCAGTGTTTTGTCTCCTTGAGCACGGGGGTGTTGCCGGTGATGGCCGATTGGGGGTTGATGAGGTCGGTGGCCGCAAGCGATGTGCCGCAGGCCTCGCACTGGTCGCCGTATGCGCCTTCGGCACCGCAGTGGGGGCAAATGCCTGTGACGTAGCGGTCGGCCAGGAACTGGTCGGCCTTCTCGTCGTACAGCTGCATGGAGGTCTTCTCGATGAACTCACCCTTCTCGTAGAGGCGGCGGAAGAAGTCGGAAGCGGTGCGGCGATGCTCCTCGGAGGTGGTACGGCTGTATATATCGAAAGATATGCCCAGCTCCTCGAAACTGTCCTTGATTATATTGTGGTAACGGTCCACTATGTCCTGAGGAGTGACACCCTCGTTCTTGGCCTTTATAGTGATGGGCACGCCGTGCTCGTCGCTACCGCCTATGAAGAGAACCTCCCGCCCCTGCAGGCGCAGGTATCTGACATAAATGTCCGCCGGGATATAGACTCCCGCCAGATGGCCTATGTGGACCGGGCCATTGGCATAAGGCAGAGCCGTAGTCACCAGCGTACGCTTGAATTTTTTATCCATAGCCTTAAACTTTATTTTACTGTATGTTAGCCGCTTGAGATGTCAAGCGTGCTTCAGGGGGAATAATCCGTTTTGAAATTGCAAATTTAATAAATAATTTTGTGGTATGAAAATATTACCGACATCCCTTCTTTCACTCATACTTGCGGCAGCCTCCTGCAGCTCCTCCGCAGCCCGTACGGACAGCGCGACAGCAGAGGAGTCACCCTCCGCAGCCCGCACTGCCGGCAGCGCCGCCGGGAAGGCTCTGGCCGACAGCTTCAGCGCCGACAGCGCTTACTCCAACGTGGCGCGTCAGCTTGATTTCGGGCCGCGCGTGCCGGGCACTCCGGAGCATGACCGTTGCGGCGCATGGCTGGCGGCGGAACTGCGGCGCCACGGTGCCCGGGTTACCGAGCAGAAGGCCACTCTCACCGCCTTCGACGGCACCGGACTTCCCTCAACCAACATATTCGCGCAGTTCAATCCGCAGGCCTCGGACCGCACCCTCCTCGTGGCACACTGGGACACCCGCCCCTGGGCCGACAACGACCCGGACCCGGCAAACCACACCAAGCCGGTGCCGGGCGCCAATGACGGAGCCAGCGGTGTGGGCGTATTGCTGGAAGTGGCACGTGTGCTATCCCTGAAAGGCACAGATGCCGGTGTGGACATACTCTTCGTGGACTCCGAGGACTACGGTACCGAAGGGGATGACGGGTCCTGGGCCCTGGGAGCCCGGCACTTCGTGCAGAATCCTCCTGCCGGCTATGTTCCCGCCCGGGTGATACTGCTCGACATGGTAGGGGGACGCGGCACATCTTTCCGACGCGAGATGTTCTCCTCCATGTACGCTACCGTCCTGCTGGACGATGTCTGGGAGGCTGCAGATGCCGCCGGACATTCCGACATATTCACCTCCCTTGAAGGGGGAGCCATAACCGACGACCATGTGGAGTTCATAAAGGCCGGAATCCCCGCCATAGACATAATAGCGCTCACGGACGCCGGCTTCCCGGACACCTGGCACACGATAAACGACAACCTGGAACACATAGACAGCGACATACTCGCAGCCGCAGGCCGGACAGTGCTTTACTACTTAGGTTCCAGATAAGAGGCAAGTTCCCAAAGACTTATAAACGAGAAATCAGGATTCGACGGCGGGAACGGTGTCGTAACGCAGGGTTATCACCAATTTAGGACCCACTTCGCCTGTGGGCAGCACTTCCGGACGTGTCTCCACGCGCAGACTCGCGCGACCGAAGGAATACAGCTCGACCGAGGTATCGCCTTCTTCATAAGAGTCGGTGAGCCGCAACTCATCATCCGGACCCACGGAAGAGGTGTTGAAGGTGGTACGCAGATATTCCATCAATTCGCCGGGCATAAGGTCGCCGGTACCTATATTGCGAATGTGTACCTCGCGGGAGTTCTTAACATCCACCTCCCACTGTCCGGGCAGCCCCTCGAAATCGGTAAACAGCGGCGCTCCCTGACCGTCGGTAAGGACACCCTCGAAATTATATTCCGTGGAGTCCAGCGGTTCACCGTCGTTGATTGTATAGACCAGACTCCTCACAGCCATAGCTATGTCGTTGTCAGCATGGTATGCCGGCTCACTTTCGGAGGCGAGGGTGTCGCCGTCAGCGCTTTCCGGGGCATCGGTCTCCGCAGAGACGGAGTCATCCCCTCCTATGACGGAAGATGTGCAGGAACATGCCATGAGCAGAGACGCGAAAGCGAAAGTATGCAACAACTTCGGCGAATCCTGTAAACGCCGGCGCAGATATGCCGACGCGCCTTGCAACTCATTATTAATAGAATTAATAGACAGATTGGTCATGATTCTAAAAATCAATCTCATTTTCAGCCTGCAAAATTAGCTATTATCCACACAATCGCCAAATAAAACGGTGGCAAAATACGCAAAGAAACCGAGGCGAAGGGATAATTATGGAAATTTTTCCGTAATTCATTCCCCATGTCAATTCTTTTTTGTAATTTTGCACTCGGATAGAGAAGGCGTCACGTGCGGTGACGCCTGTAATGGCATAGCAGGCCATCCAAGTATTTACGGGTAAATTTCCCTTTTCCCATGCGCCGGAGCATATAGGCCTTAATTATATAGATGCGCCGGACTGCAAATGTGAATTGTAGTTAAATCCCCCGATTACTTTAAAACATTTATCCTATACACATCGTTTTTAAAATTGAGTTTGTAGATAATTCAAAATTAATAACCCAACATATTTCATATCATATCTATGGCAGAATTAGATTTGAGCCAGTATGGCATCAAGGATGTTAAGAAAATCATCCACAACCCCTCATACGATGACCTTTTCAAGTATGAGACAGACCCTTCTCTTACCGGTTTTGACAAGGGTCAGGTCACAGAGCTGGGCGCCGTGAACGTTATGACAGGCGTCTACACCGGCCGCTCCCCCAAAGACAAATATCTGGTTAAAGACGAGACTTCCGAGAATACCGTATGGTGGACTTCCGAGGAATATAAGAACGACAACAAGCCCATCGACACGAAGGTATGGGACGAGCTAAAGCATAAAGCCGTCAAAGAGCTAAGCGACAAGACGCTGTACGTGGTGGACTGCTACTGCGGCGCCAACCCCGCCACCCGCCTCAAAGTGCGCTTTATCATGGAGGTGGCCTGGCAGGCTCACTTCGTCACGAATATGTTCATACGCCCCACCAAGGAGGAACTCAAGGACTTCACCCCTGATTTCGTGGTCTTCAACGCCTCCAAGGCAAAGTGCGAGAACTACAAGGAACTCGGCCTCCACTCCGAGACCGTGGTGGCCTTCAACCTCACCCAGAAGGAGCAGGTAATCATCAACACCTGGTACGGCGGCGAGATGAAGAAGGGTATGTTCTCAATGATGAACTACTTCAACCCCCTGCGCGGCATCGCTTCCATGCACTGCTCCGCCAACACCAACATGGACGAGACCTCCACAGCTATCTTCTTCGGTCTCTCCGGTACAGGCAAGACTACCCTTTCCACTGACCCGAAGCGTAAACTCATCGGCGACGACGAGCATGGCTGGGACGACGAGGGCGTGTTCAACTACGAGGGCGGCTGCTATGCCAAAGTCATCAACCTGGACAAGGACAGCGAGCCCGACATCTACAACGCCATCCGTCGCGACGCCCTTCTGGAGAACGTAACCGTAGACGCCGACGGCAAGATTGACTTCACCGACAAGAGCGTCACAGAGAACACACGTGTCTCCTACCCCATCTACCATATCGAGAACATCGTCAAGCCCGTCAGCAAGGGTCCCGCCGCAAAGCAGGTCATCTTCCTGAGCGCCGACGCTTTCGGAGTGCTGCCCCCCGTCAGCATCCTGTCCTCCGAACAGGCCAAATACTACTTCCTGAGCGGCTTCACCGCCAAACTGGCCGGTACCGAGCGCGGCATCACCGAGCCCACTCCCACATTCTCCGCCTGCTTCGGCGCAGCCTTCCTTAGCCTGCACCCCACGAAGTATGCCGAGGAACTGGCCAAGAAGATGGAAAAGAGCGGCGCCAAGGCTTATCTGGTCAACACCGGCTGGAACGGCACCGGCAAGCGTATCTCCATCCGCGACACACGCGGCATCATAGACGCCATTCTGAACGGAGACATCCTCAAGGCTCCCACCAAGCAAATCCCCTTCTTCGACCTGACAATCCCCACAGAGCTGCCCGGAGTGGATTCCAAGATTCTCGACCCCCGCGACACTTACGCCAATCCTGCGGAATGGGACAAGAAGGCCAAAGAGCTCGCAGAGCTGTTCATCAAGAACTTCAAGAAGTTCGAGAACAACGAGGCCGGCAAGGCGCTCGTAGCCGCAGGTCCCCACATCTGATAACCCCGACGGCGCCTGAACGACAGCCGCGAATAACGTAAAAACACGAGGACGAGCCTTACCCGAAGGCCGTTCTCGTGTTTACGTTTATCCACTTTCGCCCGTTTTGCTTCCAGACTGACACTTTCTTTGAGGCAAAAGTTGGATTTCCGAGAAATATTAGCTAAATTTGCAGTTGTAAGAAAATGTTTAAAAACTAACCAACCTCTAACTTTTTGGCTTATACCGAATATGGGACAAGACTTCGAAGAACTGAAACAACTAATGCGCCTGGAATGTGACATGAAACCCTCTGACGAGGTGCTCAACTCCTTGCTCGCCCTTGGCGAGACAATGGAATACGACAGCGAAGAAATCGTCGTCGAGGCAGGGGCCATATCCCCGTACATCTTTATAGTAAAAGAAGGGATATTGAGCATATCGGATATGGACGGCACCAAAGAGCGCACCGTAGCTTTCGCCTGTCCCGGCACTATCTGCACAAGCAAATTTTCATTCGTCAAGCAACAGCCCTCCTATTACCAGATAGAAGCATGCTGCAAAACCGTACTTATCCGCATCTCGCGAGACCGGTTCATGCAATGGGCCCGTCAGTCTCATGAGGGCACCATATGGTTCATGCACCTGTGGCTCGAGGAACTTTACTACATGGAGCACAACAACTCCACCGTACACAACGGCACAGGGCGCGAGAGACTGATAGCCCTGCACCGCACCCGCCCCGAAATCCTCGGCAAGGTAATGCAGAAAAAGCTGGCTTCGTATTTGGGCATCACCCCCGAATACCTGTGCCGCATAAAAAAGAAATTGCTTAAAAATCAGAAATAACCCCATGAATCGCCTCCGCACTATTTAAGCCACACCGTGACCGTTTAAGATATATCTGACCGCCCGCCGGACTCCCTCGAAAACGCCCAATGTAAACGGAAGTTAAATACGGACGTTCTCTTTAAAAAGGCAAAAGAAATCACACATCTGTTACCCGGGGAACAACACTCATATTTTTTATATCGCATTGTCAAACTTGACATAGGTCAATCGACACGCTTGTTTTTACGAATAATTTTGTGGCATCGATAACAAGCCACACTTTCCCGATACAATATCGCGGCAGGCTTGTGCTACAATTAAGGAGACGGCAATGGCAAATGAGGTTCTACCGTTCCGCCTGCCTGTTAATGTAATTTTCTTAGAACCTCCCAATATCAAAACACTATGGTGAAGCGATTACTACTTTGTCTATCACTCATCCTCGGTTTGTGTATGTCGGCACAGGCGTACACGCCGCAGAGAGTGGAGAAGCAAAAGCCGACCGGCGGACAGACCATGATGTCACGGACCGCCAGACGCCTGCCCGCCATTCAGGCTGACAGAGAACGTACGGATGCAAGCCAGCAAAACGCTCAGGGTCTGATTATAACCGACACCACCGCGTTTCTGGCCCCTTCCAAATCAAAAGCCCGGAAACTTCCAATGATTCCGGAGGGTGTCATCACCACTAATAATATATACGGTGACCAGATATACCCTTCCGGACAAGGCAGCAAAGGCCGAGGCCTCAAGCAAGTCATGCTTGACGGCAGACTCAACAGCGTGTTGAACTCCGATATGCGTGTCTCATACCGCACCATCGGTATAAAGGGCAATATGCTGTATGCCTTCGTATGGCAGAAAGACGACTACGGCGAAATCGGGAAAGCCTGGTTCCGTTCCCTGAACCTATGGACCATGGACTATACCGACGTGGATATGTCCGAGCACTTCGAGGACGAGTTTATACAGAGCGGCGTCTATGTCCCTGAGGAAAACGCGTTCTACGGCTTCGGCTACAACTGCTGGCTGAGATTTGACGTAGCCTCCATGAAGGCCACCATTCTCGCATCTCCCGTGTCAAGCGCCTACAACCCCCAGATTACATATAACACCAAGAAGCGCATGATAGTGGGCGTAACCTCCACCGGAGAGTTCTATTCCTACTCCAAGGAGGACGGTTCCCAGACACTGCTGAAATCCACCGATGTGACTTCTCCTTATACCGCAGGTCTGTGCTACGACGCGCTCTCCAACCACTACATCTGGTGTCCCAACACCGACAGCGCCTCCGAGCTTATCGCCTTTAACGCCGATACTTTCGAGGCCTTCAAGATATGCGACATAGAGAATACCGCGCAATTAGGAGTGCTGTATTGCAATGAAGCCAAGAAGAAGGACCCGCAGGCTCCGCGTGCGGCAGAGTTCGTATCCTCCGAATTTCCGGGCGGCGCATGCACCGGCGAAGTGGTGTTCAAACTCCCGGAATACTGCAACGACGACACTCCCATAGAATCCGCCATGGATTATAAGCTGTTCATCGAAGGTATCGAATATGCCTCCGGAAAAGGCAACCCCGGCGAGAACGTGACCTTCAAGATAGGCGAGGACGCCAATCTTACCGACGGTCCCTTCGTCTTCAACCTCGTGTGCCTTCTGGACGACCATGAGAGCCTTGACAACAACGTGACCGTATATGTGGGCAACGACATCCCCGCCAAACCCGAAAACGTAAAACTCACCATCGACAAGATTACATGGGACCCCGTCATGGCCAGTGCGCACGGCGGATATCTGGACACAGAAAGCGTACGGTATAACGTAGAGCTTAACGGCACGGTCATCGCCGAGAACCTTTCCTCCACAAGCTGCGCCACAGGCCTTGCCGCCAACGCAGAACTGGCCTCATACGTAGCCACCGTCTACGCCACCGCCAAGGGACACACATCCGAAGGCGGCTCCTCCAACGAACTTCAGTTCGGCCAGGCCTTCAACGAACCAGCTCTGTTCCATCCCACCCAGGCACAGGTCAAGCTGTTCACAATAGAAGACACAAACAACGACAAGTCCACGTGGGCTTACCACGCCAACACAGAGGCTTTCAGACATAAGTACAGTTTCATAAACGATGCCGACGACTGGCTCTTCCTCCCTCCCGTAAACATTAAGGAGACCGGCTTCCTCCATACATTCTCCCTGAACGCATGGGCGGTCGACGAAGAAATATTTGAAGTATATGTAGGCAACCAGCCCTCTTCCGAGGCTATGACCCATAAAATAATGGGTCCCTGCTCTACTCCAGGCAATGAAGTGAAGACAGAATACGAAAGCCTTTTCGACATCACCGAACCCGGTATATACTATATTGGAATCCATGCCATTACTCCCTCTGACCGACTTTTCCTTTATGTACAGGATATGAAAGTTGAGGTCTCTCCCGTATCCAAGAACGGTCCCGACGCAGTGACCGACGTCACCGCGACCCCGGGCGACCAGGGCGCGCTGACAGCCACCATCGACTTCAAGCTCCCCCTGAACACCATCAACAACCAACCCCTCACAGGGACTGTGACCGCCGTGGTCTCCAACGCCGACGACAGCATATCCGTATCCGGCAAACCCGGTTCAAGCCAGTCTGTCTTGCTGTACACCGCACAGGGCGACAACCATGTCACCATCCAGACTTTCCAGGACGAGACCCACGGAATGTTGTATGAGTTCGACGTATACACCGGCGTGGACATTCCCGGTATGCCCAAGAACCTGACCTCCGTCCTGAATGAGGACAATGTATCCGGCACCATTACCTGGGAAGCTCCCGAGACCGGTCAAAACGGACGTTTCATCCGTCAGACAGGCATAACATATTACCTCTGCCGCGAAAGAAGCACTCTGTTCGGCACTACCGAATGGGTACCGGTACAAGAAATCGGCGAAGACGTGTTCGAGTTCAAATTCAACGTCGACGGAAGCACGCCCCTGCAGTCCATGGGACTCGGCATCGTGGCTGAAAACGAAGCCGGCGCGGGCAATATGATAGCCGTGACCAACTTTATCATAGGCGTGCCCCATACCCTGCCGCTCGCAGAAACATTCCAGAACCCCAAGTCTCCTGATTACGGCCCCATATTCCTCTCATCCACAGGGGAATCCAAAGTAAACTGGAGCATCAGCAATCCTGCCGACAAGGGCGAGCAATACGCAACCGCCGACAACGGCGCGATAGTAGGCACCACCGCCACCAAGACCTCCGGATGCGTGACACTGCCCAAATTCTCCACCGTCGGCATGCAAGAAGCCGGCTTCATCCCCACATTCTACCTGGGCAGCTGCGAGAACATCCGTATCACAGCCAGCGCATCCGGCGTAGAGGAAACGGAAATCCTGGACCTGGACGGCATCTTCGGCTGGGACGCTTCGGAAGGCTACCGTCAGGTGACCGTGAAACTGCCCGAGGCTTTCCAGAACAGAGGATGGGTGGAAATCAAGATTTATCCCGAGTTCTCGCCCGAACATTCCCTCTTCATAATGGACGGTTACAGGACCAAGAATCTCATACACCTTGACCTCTCGGTACAAATGGCCGGCAATATACGCGGCAGCGTAGGCGAGCCCATGGCCCTCAACGCCAACGTCACCAACATCGGTATTTCCGAATGTCGGTTCCCCGGCGGCAAGTTCACCCTCTTTGACAACGACGGCATAGTAATAGCCGAACATACCGTAGAGCCTCAGGCCAACATCGCGGCCGACGAGTCGGTTCAGATAAACTGGAACTACGTTCCCTCCACCAGCAACCTCGGCAACGGCACCGTACGCTTCGAACTTACCGGCTCGGACATGAACGACGCCAACGATAACGACGAGGCGCCCTTCGAGATAATCAAGGGTAAGAGCATCCTTATCGATGACCTGACCGCCAAGGCCTCCGCCGACGGCATATCGCTCAGATGGTCCGAGCCTGAAGTAAGGAACGGCGCCGAGAGCTTCGAGGATTACATACCCTTCGTGCCCGTCAACGACCGTATAGGCGAGTTCACACAGGTCTTTGACGAAAACATAGACACTTATGCAGTCTCAGGAAGTGAAGAGTTCCAACAAGTGCTCAAGGACGTAATGTACAAGCCCGGTTTCCAGGTGTACAATTCCACTACTATGGACAGACTGCTCGGACGCGGCGCGATGCCCCACGCCATAGACGGCGAACAGCTGCTTATCGCTTACTGTCCCGGCCAGCAGACCGACGGCGATATCCCCTCCGCCGACTACTGGCTTATCTCTCCTCTTGTGAAACCCGGTACGGATTTCAGTATGTCCGCCTGCCCGCTCATCAACAAATACGGAATGGAACAGGTAGAGATATGCTACACCACCGAGGACTCCGTGGACCCCGCCACATTCCAGCTGCTCGAGCGTGTGGAGTTAGGCAACACCGACACCAGCGTTCCGGTAGAATGGCAGGACATCAGCTTCACTCTGCCCGAGGATGCCAAGCGCTTCGCCATACGCTATGTGAGCCGCGATGTTTTCGGCATCTGCATCGACAACATCAGATACATCCCTGTAAACGGAGAGGTATCGGTGACCGGATACGAGATATACCGCGCTCAGGAAGGCAACGGTGAGTTCTCCAGACTCGGCGAGGCTGCGAACTGCGAATACTCCGACAATACAGCGGCCCTTGACACCGATTACAGCTACTATGTGCTGCCGCTCCTCTCCGACGGCAACCACGGCCTGGAGTCCAATATCGTCGATGTCAAGATATCAGGCATAGCCGATGTCGACGCAGACCGGTTCATAGCCGGCGGCCGTAACGAGATTATAATCTGCGGTTACAATGGCCTGGAGGCCGACATCTGCACCCCCGACGGTATTACAGCGGCCCGCGCCCTCTGTTCCGATGTCACCCGAATCAGTGTCCGTCCCGGCATCTACATCGTCAATGTCGACGGCACCGCCGTAAAAGTCAACGTCCGCTGACTTCATTGAATAAAACACGTCAGAAACAGTGGGGACACCCCTCACACGGGTGTCCCCTGATTCAAGCATCTTATATATGGATAAATTTAAGAATACACTCCTGTATGCCGCCGTTCTCGCAACGGTCGGCATACAGCCGTCTATGGCCGACGACTCGACCGGCGATATGTTCGAGCGCAAGGTCTTTCTTGAAGAGTTCACCACCGAAAACTGCAATAACTGTCCGGCCGCATCCGTAAAGCTGCACAACATACTCGAGCTTCCCGAATACGAAAACCGGCTGATTGCCGTATGCCACCATGTAGGTTTCGAGACCGACTGGCTTACTCTTCCTGAAGAAAAGGACTATCTCTGGCTCTACAACTCGGACGAAAAATACGCTCCGGGATTGATGATAGACCGTATGCCTACTTTCACAGAGACAAGTCCGGTGTTCGGAATGACTCTCTTGTCCGAAGAGCAAATCTCCGAGGAAATCGACAAGCGCCTCACCGTGCTGTCGCCCGTCAGCGTCAAGGTCTCGGCCGAAGTAAGCGACGATGGCGAAGTATCGGTGACCGTGGAAGGAGAAAAGACCGCCGCCGAACCTCAGAAGGACGCTAAAGTGACCCTCTACCTGGTGGAGAACGATGTGCCAGCCCACAGACAGAGCGGCGCCCTTGACGGATTCATTCACCAGCACGTCACGAGAGCCATGAACTCCACATGGGGCGAAAGCATTTCCTGGAAGGAAAACAAATTCAATTACCGGTATACATTCCGACTGGAAGACACCTGGAACCACTCCAACATGGAAGTCGTGGCCATCGTGAACCGCGATGTGCCCAGCAACGTACTCAAGTGCGAAGTGCTCAATGCCGATTCATACCCGCTGGAACAAAAACCGAGCGGTATCTCCGGCACCGCCGCAGAAGCCGTGACACCCACCGCTTTCTATGACCTTACCGGCCGACGGCTGAACGCCTGTCCGGAATCAGGCCTATACATAGCCGTATATTCCGACGGTTCGGCAAGGAAGCTGTACAGATAAGCAAACCAATCAGTTATATCACATCAGTTCTATCACGTCAATAGCGTAAGGCTGCGAAGTCTTACGCTATTGAGTTTTTTGGAAGGACCGGAGCGGCATATACGAAAAATTTGATTAATTTTGCGGGGAGATGGGTCTTGGTACCGAACATATCATGCAGTATATATGGCAATGGCGGCTTTATGGGTCACCGGACAAAGCGCTTACTGACGGCACTCCGCTGCGCATAGTGTATCCGGGCAGACTGAACACCGCCTCGGGTCCCGACTTTTCGGACGCCCGGCTGACAATCGGTTCCGTCGCCTGGGCCGGGAATGTGGAGCTGCACGTCCGTGCCTCGGACTGGTACCGCCACGGCCATGACCGGGACCGGGCCTATGACTCCGTCATACTTCATGTGGTGGGCGAATCGGATACCCTTGTCACTCGTCCGGACGGCTCATATATCCCGCAGCTGCTCCTCCCTTTCTCCGCCGAGACGGCACAGCGTTTCCGCATACTCGGCGAAGGGGGCGTCACCCTGCGTTGCGCTTCATGGCTACGCGATGTGCCGCAGCCGCACCGATGCGACTGGCTGCAACGTATGGGCATGGAACGACTCGAAACCAAAGGAGAGCGGCTCCTGGACTACGTGAGGCAGACCGGCGGAGACTGGAACCAGGCGCTGTTCATAGCTTTGGCGCGGGCCCTCGGGTTCGGACTCAACAGCGACCCTTTAGAGCGTGTGGGACGCTCCCTGCCGCTCGGCACGGCGGCACGCCATGCGGATTCTGTATTTCAGTTAGAGGCATTGCTCATGGGGCAGGCGGGGCTACTTGAAGGGGATTCAGACGACACATATTTCAAATCATTGGCCGACGAGTATTCTTTCCTCGCGCACAAGTACGGGCTGACGCCGTTGGAGCGCGGTATCTGGAAACTCTCCGGAATCCGTCCGGCAGGAATGCCTTACCGGCGGCTGGCGCTGCTGGCACGTATGCTGCAAGGAGGACCCGCCCTGTTCTCACGTATTATAGAGGCGAAGGAGGACCCGCAGGCACTCGCGGCGCTGTTCGACACAGACTTCACCGGCTCCTACTGGGAGCGTCATCTCTGTTTCGGCAGACCCACCTCGCGAACCTACAGAAAAGCCATGAGTCCGGCAATGACCCGAATATTATTGGTGAACGTAGCCGCGCCCCTGCTCTACGCCTACGGGCGCTATACCGGGCACACCCCGCTGGAAGAAGAAGGACATAAGCTGCTGATGAAACTGCCGCCCGAAAGCAATTCCATAACCAGGAGCTGGGCAGCGCAGACAGGAATCAAGGCACGGGACTCCTTCGAGAGTCAGGCACTGCTGCACCTGAAGAATGAATACTGCGATAAATTCGGCTGTCAACGCTGCCGGTGGGGACACCGCATCATAGCCCAGACCACCGCCGGATAATCACCTCCTTGTCACTGTCTCTTTAAAAATCGCCATTCATAAGCTAAAATAAGGAAGGGTTCATCTTATGAAGTTTCACTCTTTCTCTTGCCAATTCACAATACTCCGCACTTATATCCATTCCTATAAAATTCCGATGAAAATCAGTTGCCGCGACACAAGTGGTACCACTCCCGCACATAGGGTCTAACACTATATCACCTTCGTTAGTCCAACTGATTATGTGGTCCAGGGCTAATTCATAAGGGAAAGGAGCAGGGTGTTTTTTCGCTTCTTGGTCCACAGCTTTTTTACCAACCACATATTCCCATATATTACCCTTGATTTTTTCATTTTTAACCGGTTTTGCCAGTTTTCCCCGGCTTTGCTCCCCTTTAGAATAGTTTTTGTAAGTTGTCCCTTTTAATTCCAAACCGGCGTGAAGGCAGGGAACCTTAATAGGATTATGAGTTTTAACAGCACCTTTTGAGAATACAAACATATATTCAAATACATTTGTATACCGCTTTCTATATATCTGTGGAATTGGGTTAACCTTACGGAATATCATCGTATCGTGAAGATTAAACCCTTCTTCTATAAATTTCAAGGCTTGTTTGAAACTCGTTCCGGTTTCACATCCGTTAATAGTCGCATCAGACACGACCCAGACTACCACACCACCATTCTTGATAACCCTGAAAAGCTGTTTGACGATTTCCTCAAACGGAAAGCAAAATCCCTTATAAGTCCTAAGATTGTCATAAGGAGGTGAAGTAACCACCAAATCAATATAATTATCAGGAAGTTGCGCCATTAAACTAACACAATTTCCTTCTATGATAGTATTTATATAATCAGTCATCCTCATTAGAAATTTGGTCTATGAAGCCCTTGATTGTAGTTATCTTACTATCAAGTTTCATACTTTTAAGAAGTTCTGAAATAGCGGTATCTCTATCAAGGGATTTTACACGTTCCATTTCCTGCTCATAGTACTTTATTTCCATATTACCCCTTTGAATCAGCCTTTTCTTCACCTCATCAAAGTATTTACAGAAGTCAGCTACAGGGATATTCAGTATCTTAGCCAAATTTACATCCTGCCGGTTGAGGAAATTGTTTTTGGAATTTTCAACTGTAACAGTCCTGCCTATTATAGCACTTTGGTTCCACAACTGGCTGAGATTGACGGAAGGACTCTCCTTTACACCCTCTTTAAGAAGGATATACAGGTATTCCCAACTAAAAAATGACACATTTAAATTCAAGGCATCCTTGTAAATCTGACTCTTATTTTTTGGGTATTGAAAATAGGGACATACCAAAACAGAGTAATCACAATCTCCTCTCCATTTGTCCATAGACCCTATTTTGTAGTCTTTAACGTTTTTCGCAGTCCTGCTAAGTCTGAACGCCTTGGCATCTCCCACCAAAGAATATTTATGGTTTCTGCTTTGAGCTACCACATCTGCACAATCACCCCGCTGTGTAAGTACCTTGGCCTCTATATTCATCTCCATAAGAGATTTTGCCAAAAGAATATCAGACACTTTAGTGTACAATTTTTCTTCTGTCGAGTCGTGTACAATATCTTCAGGGATAGCACCTATCTCAGATATTAGCTCCAGCGTATCAGCTACCGACAGTGCAAACACTTTCTCTTGCAATACGCTTGAAGCTGCCTGAAAATCCAGCCCTATACAATTGTATATCTCTGTTCTTAGTTCTTTGAAGGTCATACTTTGAGGCTGTTAAAACATTTGATTTGCAAATATAACACAATTCAGCATAATCTCCAATAGACAGACTTAATAGATTGTGAAGATCTGGTTTTCGGTGTCGTGGAGGGTGCCGGATTCTCCCGGGTAATCCCAGCTGATGGTGGCGAGGACACCTCCGTTATTGTCGTATATCTCCATGAAGTCGCCGTGGTCTATCACACGCAAACGGTTCTTGTAGCCCTGACAGGGATACCAGAAGTACAAGTTACCGTCGGAACCTTCGCCTATATTGAAATCGGCGTTGAGTACAGAGCTGTCGCCGGGACCTTTGAGGTGGTTGCTATACATTACGCTTTGGCCGATTCCCGAGTATGGAATATCCTCAGTCAGACTTATGTTCACCATCTGTTCTTTTTTGCCCCATTTCCCGGAGTAGTTCACCCCGTCGGAAGAACGGAGAGTGAGCCGAGTGGGCGTTTTGTCTTTGACATCGGTCAGAGTCATGTCCAAAGTTCCGTCAGAGAGGCGATTGCCGGAAACACTGACCTCCAGGTTGTAGAGTATATTCCAGTATGTGCCGCTCAGTGTTCCGTCCGGATTTATGCTCATGTCTACAGCCATCGCTCCGCGCCCGTTTGTGCCGAGGCCGTGGAGTGATGCAGGTCCGCTTACAACAGGCGTTTCAGCCACAGAGTCCTGCCGCAGGACATCCACACGCGGGTAAGCCATCTCTTCTTGCTGACGAAGCACTTTCTCGTGCGGATTGCCATCGTCGTACCGGTAGTCCTTGTCGCTGAAAAGGTCCGTAAGGCAGTACAGCAGTACTGCGGTTATGACCATAAGGCCGATAAGTACCCCTCCCACGATGAACCAAGGATTAGCGCTCCCACCGGGCTGCGGCTGTCCGCGCCGCTCACCTTGGGCAGGAATGTATGGCATCCGCCGGCTACCCGGTGCATCGATACCGGTCTGTCTGTTTTCAGGAGGAAGAGGCGGAGGTACAGCCATAGACTATTCTCTGAAATAGACCCGTTTCACGCGAGGTGAAACAGAGGTCAGAATTTCGTAAGGAATGGTATCAAGCACATCGGAAAGGCGGCTCACAGGCATATTCTCGCCGAATATTTCCACAGGGTCACCGACACGGCAATCCACACCGGTCACGTCAATCATGCAGGCATCCATACAGATATTTCCCACAGTGGGGCACTCGTGTCCGTTTACCAGCACCTTGATGCGGCCATTACCGAATTTGCGGTTCATGCCGTCGGCGTAGCCTATGGGTATAGTGGCGATGCTCGAGGGGCGGTGCAGCACACCCCTGCGGGCGTAGCCGATAGTCTCGCCCGCAGCCCTCTCCTGTACGGCAATCACGACTGTGCGGAGAGTACTTACCACCGACAGTGGCTCTTCCATCTGCGGAGGAAGGGTATTCACTCCGTAAAGACCGATGCCCAGACGGGCGAAGTCGTAGTGATGTTCTTTGGAATAACGCAGTATGCCGGCGGAGTTGAGCACGTGACGTTTCACCGGGTAAGGGAGCGCGGCCATAACCGTCTCGGTGTACTCCTTGAAGCGGGCAAGCTGGAAGTCGGTGTAGTCATCGAGGTCCGGGCAGTCGGCAGTGGCCAAGTGAGAGAACAGAGTGGCGGCACGGACAGTGTCGGCGGACTTAAGCACCTCGCACAAACGCGGCAGGTCCTTGCCCTCAAAGCCCATGCGGTGCATACCGGTGTCCAGCTTTATATGTATGGGATAGTCCTTGACTCCGCACTTCCCGGCCTCGCGAATCACATCCTCCAACATTCCGAAATCATAAATCTCGGGTTCCAGATGTCCCTGGAACATGGCCCGGTAGTTAAGAACCTTGGGATTCATGACCATAATAGGCATCGTGATGCCGGCGCGGCGCAGGTCCAGGCCCTCGTCAAGCACGGCCACGGCCAGATACGCGGCGCCATGGCTCTGCAGGGTCTTGGCTATCTCCAACGGCCCGGCACCGTAGGCCGAAGCCTTGACCATGGCTATAAGTCCGGTTGCGGCGGGCAAATGGGAGCGGAAATAGTTGAAATTACGGACTATGGCGTCCAGATTGACTTCAAGCACAGTCTCGTGCGTACGCGCTTCCAGCTCCTGTTTGATAGCCGTGAAACCGAACTCCGGAGCGCCTTTCAGCAGAACGAACTCATTGGTAAAGTCGGATGTAGACATACTCTCCATCATAGAGGCGGTATCCGGGAAGAAGCGGGAGTCGGTGCCGAACAGAGAAGCGCGAGCCTGCAGGGCGGGACCTATGCCTATGAACTTCTTCACTCCTGCATCGCGCACCATAGCCGCCGCGCGGCTATAGACGGTGTCGGCGTCTTCACAGGGAGAGAGATGCAGGTCGCTGAGCACAAGAGCCGGGGAACGGTGGTCCATGGCACTGGCTATGCGGCGGTGCATGAAGTCGAGCGCGGACTCCAGAGACACGAGGTCGGCGGTAAAAGAGTCGTATGCCAGAAGACAGCCGTTAACTCCGTCAGTAACATCTATACGTGTTCCTATATGCGGAAGGGCGCGCATGCCCCATGCTATGCGTCCCGGCTCGTAGCCGAGGGCCAGCATGGCGGCAATCACACTCACCGCGTTCTCTGTGTCGAACTCATCCACAGCAGGAAATTCCACGGACTCCTCCATTCCTTGATATACATATCTTATAAGACGGTGTCCCGGAGCGGATTCCTCCGCAGACCTGATGAAAAGCGACACCTGCGGGTCGGTCAGGCTCCAGGAGAGGAAGGTCTTGCCCTCGCTGTAAGGCGCGAGAGCGCGGACCAGCTCGACGCAATCAGCCGGAAAGACCACAATATCAGCACCGGCAGCGAGAAGGGCCTTCTCGGCGGCCTTCTCGTCCAATGAGGCGAAGCCATCGGAGTGTTCGTCGCCCAAGTTAGTGAAGACAGCCACATCCGGAGCTATCATTTCCGCCAGAGAGCGCATCTCTCCGGTCCTGGATATACCGGCCTCTATCAGTGCCAGCCGAGTGTCAAGGGCCATGGCGCTCAGAGAGAGAGGCACACCTATCTGCGAGTTGTAGCTTCGCGGCGAGCGTACCACACCATCCTGCGGCTCCAGAGCGGCGTTCAGCCATTCCTTGACAATGGTTTTGCCTCTGGAGCCTGTGATGCCAAGCACCTTCGCATGGCTGCGGGCGCGCATCTCAGCGCCCAGGGTCTGCAAGGCCTTCAGCGGCGAAGGCACGACAAGGAAAACAGCCTCGGGAAATTCTCCGTCCGGCAGACGGTTGACCACAAAGGCACGTACGCCACGGCTGTAGAGGGAGGGAATAAAATTATGACCGTCTCCGCTCGGGGTGGAGAGGGCGAAAAAGAGAGTGCCCGGACCGATTCGGAAGGAACGGGAATCGGTGAGCAACGAGTCCACGGCAGGACTATCAACGCAAGACAGGGAGCCGACTAAGTCAGCCCCCGTAATCTCAGCGATTTCTTTCAAACTAAGTTTCATATCCATACGGGCAAAATCGTTGCCCTCAAAGCTATATATAAGTTAGCGAACAGCCACCCTTACGGGGCGTTTGCTCTGGTCTGTGCATACAAAATATATGCCTGGATTCAGGCTGAACACCTGCTCCTCCCCAATGGCCGGGAGGCACAGCACAGTCAGACCCGAAGCGTCCACTATGCGGAGATTGGTCTGTGGAGTGTGCAGGACCACACGCAGACCGCCGGGCACCCATGACGCCAACAAGGGCTCATACATCTCCACCCCGGCCACGGCACCCGTAGCCACCATTATCACATTGCTTTCGGGAGACTCATAGCCCAGACGCACGCTCTGAACAGTGTAGCTCTCGGCTATGTCGCTCTGGCGCTCATCTATCTCCAGATAGTTGTCCTCGGCGGCAAGACGTGCGGTGACAGCTCCACCGGGCAGATAGCGGGTGCGGTTGACCATATAGTAGTCCACCACCTCGGAGGCGACGGGTTCCTCCCAATGCGCGGTGTATCCGGTTTCGGAAATATCGGAAGCGGGAAGAGCGGTGAGCTTGCTCAGCGTCGGCACGGGGAAAGCCTCGCCGTGAAGGGAGACGTTGAAATTCTTGCCGGCGGGAAAGCCGCCGTCATACAGGGTGATGGCCGCCGTATGGCTACCCGTCCTGGAGGGTGTGAAGCGCACGCTCAGTTTATATCCGTTGTCGGAGTTGACAGCGGAGGCCGGTATCTGATTGTCGTTTATACCCTGAATGACAAAACTGTGACGGTCTGTTCCGGTGACACGTACACTAAGGGAGGAATTAAGATTCACACCGTTTACCAGCAGCTCCACGGTCTGACTCTTACCCACAGCCACCTGTCCGAAGTCCAGGGAGGAGCCGTCAATGGGAGCGAAAAGCTCGGGATCGCCGGTAATAGGTGGTGTCACCGACCCCTCCTGGTCCTTGATATAGAAGACCTCGTTGGTGCGGGTACCCCATATATATTCCGCCAGCTCGGGGAAGTCGATAAAGGGATTTCGGTTGCCCTGTATCTGATATACAGCCTCATTGCGGTCCAGCTCCTTCTGGCTCACAGGGTCTTTGCGGGCCCAGTCCAGAAGCATCTCGTAAGCCCAGGGCTTAAGGGTGGGGTAAGCGCCGTTCTGGACCATATATGTATACTTCCATGTATAGTCCTGATAGCAAGTGGCCATATAGAAGTAAGTACGGGCGAAGTCACCCTTGTACTCGTCAGCGGGTTCGAACACCTGCGCGGCACCTCCTCCCTGTCCGGAATAGGCGTAGCCGACGACGGTGACGCCATTGTCAAAAGTGGAGCGCTGAACCTCACCGAGAGGATAATTGCTCTTGGCCATATTGGCTGCGGACTCGGAGGGATACAGATGATTAAGGTCGGTATAGGCCTCATTCTGCGCTCCGCCCCACCAGGATTTCGGGAAAGAATGCTCGCGGTTCATTCCTTTCCAGCCATCCCGGACCATGAAGACCATGTCCGAGTACATCTCCCACCAGCGCTGGCCGCCGTTGTAGAGTTCCGGGTAGACATCCGTTTTAGGGAACTGTTGCGGGAACAGAGAGTTATAAGTCACCACGGTATGGGGGCGTATGACTTCGAAGACAGCCGTCTTCAAAGCCTCCTTCTTCTTGCCGTCAAGCGGCAGATAGTAGGAACCGGGAGCGGCGGCCTGCAGGCTGAAAGCCAGGGCCAGTAAGCCTAAGAATAACTTGATTTTCGTGTGTTTCATAGTTTATCTGATTATTACTGTCTTGGAAGTGTGACCGCCCACGCGCACCACATAGACGCCGGGTACGGACGGCTTGCCGGGCAGCGCGAAACCGGCGGCGTCAAAATATCGCACCTCGCCGGGAGCGGCAGCGTCAACGGCCTCTATGCCGGTGGCAGCCTCTATCAGCACCTCGTTGCCAGCCGGAGAGGAGGTGCCGTCCAAGGTGGCGGTCACACACACGCCCTCGCGTCGGGTGGCGTCGCGGTCGGTAATCTTCAACGAGGCTACAGTACCGTCCACCTCGTATGTAAAGGTGTCGGCCACGGAATTATCCTCATTGTATACCTTACGTGTCACAGTGTATGAGTCAGGCTCCACGGCCAGGGGAAGCCAGCGCACCGTATAGCTGTCGTCGGTAAGGTTTTCCACAGGCAGGACGGTGACAGGCTCCAACGACACAGGTCTCTCGCAACGTCCCTGCAGGTTCACGCTCACAGGTTTCTCCAGGTCCTCGCAGGTGAGGGTCAGCGTAGCCATATCGAACCCTTCGGCCGGGGTAGCCTTTACGGGGGCATACTGCACTTTCAGGGTATAGCCCTCCTGGCTGACCACGTCGGCGCAATTGACTGTGACAGCGGTAAGGGAAAGGTCTCCGATTCTCAGGCTGTAGAGACCGGCCTCGTTATCCGACAGACATGCGGTAAGGTTGTGCGTCAGTCCTTTGCCCACCACAGGAATCTCCAGCACAAGGCTCTCGCCCGGTTTCACACCGGTAAACTTATACCAGTCTCCGGATATGGGTGAAGTAAGCTCCGAGACAGGCTGAGGGTCAGGGTCTACAGAGCCGGTAGAGGTCCATACCACATCCATTTTGTCGCCCCAGATATGTTCTGCCATTTCGGGGTGGTCGATGAACGGGTTGCGATTATGCTGGTTCTTGTACACGGCCTCGTTGCGGTCCAGCTCCTTTTGGCTCACAGGGTCCTCGCGGTGCCAGCGCAGCAGCATCTCTATGGCCCATGGGCGGAGTGTCGGATATGCGCCGTCCTCGACGGTATAAGTGCCGTTACTCTGCCAGGAAAGGTTCTGATAGCAGGTAACCATATAGAAATATGTACGTGCCAGGTCCCCCTTGAACTCGTCGTCCGGCTCAAAGACAGTGCCGCTGCCTCCACCTTGTCCGGCTACGGGGGAACCTATCTTAAATCGCGGATTAGTGCATTTAGAGCTGATGGGCTTCTGATTCTGCACCTCGGCATAAGGCCAGTTGCCGCGCGTGGAGTTGGCGATGGAGTTGACAGGCATGAGGTGCATTATGTCCTTGTAGGCATCATTGTTGGCTCCCCCCCACCAGGATTTCGGGAACGTATGTTCTTTGTTCATAGTATTGTTGTCGGGAGCGGCGTCTCCCACAGACACTTCGTTAGTGGTGTATATGTCCCACCAATAGCCGTCGGGATGCACATCCGTGTCGTAGAAACATCCCCATGTCTCGCTCATTCCGTTTCCATATTTGATAGGGGTATGGTCCTTGACAATGGTGTAGAGCTGGTTTTTCAGGGCAGCCTTGGTCTTGCCCTCGCAGGCATCGTAATAACCCGCAGGGATTTCACACCAGGCCGGTGCGGCGCATATTGCCGCGGCGCAAAGCAGTAGGGCGTATCTCATCATTCAATTTTTTCGCAAGTTTAGAACTATTTTTGTAACTACATAATCAGGAGAGTCCATGACCTGCAAAGTTACAAAAAATCTCAAAAAACAGGTTAACCACCTCCTTATTTTTAACAAAACTTATTTGAAAACGGTTCCCTCGGGCATAAAAATTGCAGGACCGGAGATGCAGCCCTGCAATTCTATATTCTATTTTTAACGAGCTATTACTTCGCTGGCACGAAAACGCGGTATTCCCAGGGTCCGAGTTTTGCCGGCAGTCGCGCGTCGGCGCTTGAGAAGTAGTCGCGCTTCCCGGAGACTGCGGGCTCAGTGCCATTGAACACCACATCGGCAGGGCTATCGCTCAGGTTCACAAGCACTACCACTTCATCCTGGGGCAATATGCGGGAGAATACGTAAACATCCGGATTTACCGTGGCGTAACGCACCATCTTGCCGCCGGTCTTTCCGGCGCGAAGGGCCGGGTGCGTATGCTTAAGGCCGTTCAGCATCTTGTAGAAAGCGGTGAACTCGTTGGCGGTATAATCCGGAGTGACGTTGTCGGTCTCGAAAAACTCAAAAGGATGGTTGAAGCCTACCTCCTGGCCGGTGTACATCATCGGCATGCCGGGCAGTGTGTAACTGAGCAGGGCGAAAGCGCCTACGCCACGGCCATAGCGGTCAAACTCAGTGCCCTCCCAGGAGTTGAGGTCATGGTTGGTAATCATCTGCATCCTGTATGTGTCCTGCGGATACTGGCGCTCCTGAGCGGCGAGCAGGGAGTCTATGGCCAGGGCGTTAAGACGCGGATGTTTCTCCTTCTTCTCCACGGCACGCTTATTCACGCCCTGGGTGGCGGCGATGGCATTGAACACATCCTTCATAGGCCAGGCGTAGTCTGCGTCGAAAGCGGCCTCGGTGAGTTCAGGCTTCGCGGCCTCGGCGAGCATGAACACCGGCTTTACGGTCTCCAGCTCCTTGCGGGCCTCTACCCAGAAGTCAACGGGCACCTCCATGGCCACGTCACAGCGGTAGCCGTCAATGTCCGCTTCCTTGACCCAGAACTTCAGGGCGTCCAACATCGCCTTGCGTGTCTTGGGGTTTGAATAGTCCAGCTTGTAAGTGTCCGTCCAGTCGAAAGGACCGTACATCTTGCCCTCCTTGTCCTTGGCATAGTAGTCGGGATGCTCCTTGACCCAGGCATTGTCGCAGCCCGTATGGTTGCATACCTCGTCCAGAATCACCTTAAGGCCCAGCGCATGTGCGCGCGCCACGAAATCCTTAAGGTCCTGCAGGGTGCCGAACTCCGGATTCACGTCCTTGTAGTCCTTTACGGCATAATAGGAGCCGAGGGTGCCTTTGCGGTTCAGTTCGCTGATAGGATGCACCGGCATGAGCCATACGACATCCACGCCCAGGTCCTTGAGGCGCGGCAGTTCGTCGGAATAGGATTTAAGAGTGCGTCCAGAAGTGCCCTGGCGCAGGTTCACCTCGTATATCACAGCTCCGGGCGCCCAGTCCACATGGGTACCGGAGAAGGCTTTGTCGCCGAAGTCCTCGGCACAGGCAGAGGGCGCATAGGCAGAGGATGCGGCAAGCATGACAGCGGCCATTACAGCCTTGAAAGATGTCTTGAGTTCCATAATATTTACGTTTATAGGGAATGTCTGAAACTAATTCTGCGCAAAATTAACAAAAAAAAGGTCACACTGTGCGTAAATTCCAAAAATAAACACTAAATTTGTGACGGCTTGAAAATCCGAACACATTCTGAATCAACTTAAAAACCTAAAACATTATCTATAACGACATGAACAGAATTACACGAATCGCCGCCGCCACGCTTGTTGCCGGCTGTGCACTTCCGGCTTTCGCAGTTCCCGCGCTGAGGAGTGTGCAGACCGTGACCCAGCCCGACGGCACCACACTTCGCATCACCAAAATAGGTGATGAGTTCCGTCACTTCACCCTCACCGAAGACGGTATACTGCTGGCATGTGAGGCTGACGGCACATATTGCTACGCCCGTACCGACGCTTCCGGCATAGTGGAGAGTCTCGGCGTCAAGGCTATGGACGCATCCCTTCGCGCGTCTGTCCCCTCTCAGGCCATGCGTGTCAGCGACCTGCAATTCGCCAAGATGGCCCGCAGCCCCCGCCGTATTCCTCAGAGCGGCGTGGGTCTGGACAATACTTCTTTCCCCGGTAAAGGCTCGCCCAATGTATTAATCATTCTGGTGGAATACTCGGACGTTTCTTTCAATACCGCTTACGACAACGCCGACCCCCAGGGCTATTTCAAGGATATGCTCAACAAGGAGGGCTTCAGCCAGTACAACGCCACCGGTTCCTGCAAGGACTATTTCACCGAAAACTCCAAGGGGCAGTTCACTCCCCACTTCGACCTCTACGGTCCAGTAAAGCTGCCCCACAACCGCAGCTACTACGGCGCCAATAACCGTTACGGCGAAGACGAAAGGGCCTACGAGATGGTGGTGGACGCCATCAATATCCTGGACCCCGAAGTGGACTTCTCCAAGTATGACAACGACGGCGACGGCAAGGTGGACAATGTCTACGTAATCTACGCCGGCCAGGGCGAGGCCAGCTATGGTCCCGACGAGTCCGTATGGCCTCATTCCTGGGACCTCTCGGGCGCCCAGGTGAACTTGGAGGCGGATGGCGTGACAATTGACCATTACGCCTGCTCCAACGAATGGAAACAGAACCGCCCGGACGGCATAGGCACCTTCGTGCATGAGTTCAGCCATGTGCTCGGTCTGCCCGACCTCTACACCACCGACGGCAACTATAACGCCAACTGGACCCCGGATTCCTACAGCGTCATGGACTACGGCCCCTACAACAACGACGGATGCACCCCTCCGGCTTACAGCATCTACGAGCGCAACTCCCTGCAATGGATTGACCTTGAGGTGATAGACGGCCCCATGGACTGCAAGCTGGAACATATCCTGGATTCAAACAAGGGTTACCTGATTCCTACAGAAAACGACAATGAGTTCTTCCTTCTGGAGAACCGACAGCAAAAGGGCTGGGACAAGTTCATCCCCGGCCACGGCATGCTTGTATGGCACATAGACTTCAACGCCAGCGTATGGGCGAACAACACTGTCAACAACGAGCAGTCCCACCAGTACGTGGACATAGAAGAGGCCGGAGGCCGCCTGGACAAGTCCGACATCATCCAGGCATCCTACCCCTTCCCCGGCACCTTCAACAAAACAGAGTTCACCGATGACACCAAGCCCTCCATGAAAAGCTGGTCCGGCAGAGGCCAGGCACTCCCCATAACCCAGATAACCGAAACCGACGGCATCGTCACCTTCCTGGTGGATGGCGGCAGCGGCATCTCCATCAAGGCCCCCGTACCCCACGAAGCCGACAAGATAGAAACCGGCGACGGATACTTCGTAGCCGCCTGGGAACCTGTGGATAACGCCACTGACTACGAGGTATGCGCATACGCGGCCGGCCAGGGCGAGCCTGAAGTGGTGTCCTGCGACATGGGTTCCGGCAAGACCCTTACCCTGAGCGACGGCTGGTCCTCCAGCTCCATCGATGTATATTCGTCAGCCGGCAACTTCGGCGAGTCTTCTCCCTCGCTGAAACTCTCCAGCACCGACGCATACATCCTCTCTCCCGAGTTCAAGGGCAATGTGACCGAAATATCCTACTGGCGCAAGGGCCAGAGCACGGATGGAGTGAGCGAGCTCAAAGTCCTCGGCCTGATAAATTCGGAGTGGGTGGAAATACACAGCGAAACACCCGAAGCCTCCAAGGCCGATGTGATTAAGCTCACAGATATCCCATCCGGCGTAAAACAAGTCAAGTTCCAGTACACCAAATCAAGAGGCAACCTGGCCATAGACGACATTGTCATAGCCAGCGGCGCCGGCGACGAGCTTCTGCCCGGCTTCGAGAATGTATCCACCGGCGGCCAGACATCTCTCCGAGTGAGTCCCCTTCTCGAGGGCTGCACTTCTTACCGCTTCAAGGTACGTGCCCTCGGCGACAATAAAATCAGCCGCTACAGCCAGCCTGTGACCGTCACTGTAAACACTGTAGGCATCTCCGCCGTGGAGAACGGCACTTCCGGCAACGCCGAGTATTTCGATATGCTGGGACGCAAAGTGCTTCGTCCGGAAGCCGGCTCTATCCTCATAGAGCGTCGCGACGGCAAAGCCCGCAAGGTCATTGTAAGGTGACAGACCCACGCAAGTCATACCTGACAGATTTGACTCACTGAATCACAAACAAATGCAGACGCGGCCCGACGGGGAACCGACGGGCCGCGTCCGCTACGAAACAAGCAGATTATTTGTGTCTTTCCGAAGACAGCATCAAGACAGATTCCGGATATGCGAATTGTAGTGACAGGAACACGGGGTATCCCCGGCATTCAAGGAGGTGTGGAGACCCATTGTGAAGAGCTTTATCCGCGCATCGCGGCTTTGGGCCATGAGGTGACGGTGATACGTCGCTCCTGCTATCTCACCCCTCGGATGCGAGAAGAGGCCAAGGCTGCGCGCAAGGCAGGCAGACCTCTGACATACAAAGGAGTACGTCTAATTGACGTATATGCTCCCCGCCTCAAAAGCATTGAAGCGGCGCTGCACACCTTCCTGGCCGTGCTCCGCGCACGCCGTCTCAGGCCCGATGTCCTGCACATACACGCTATCGGCCCCTCGCTGATGGTTCCCCTCGCACGTCTGCTCGGCATGAAGGTGGTCACTACCAATCATGGACCCGACTACGACCGTGGCAAATGGGGCTCCTTGGCCAAGAAAGTACTCCGGCTGGGCGAGAAATGGGGCGCGCGGCGCAGCAACGAGGTCATAGTCATCTCGCAGGTGATAGCCGACATCCTGGCCGACAAGTATTCCCGCCGGGACACCCACCTCATATTCAACGGAGTGCCTGCTCCCAGACGCGCCACAGCCTCCGACTACACCGAAAGCCTTGGCCTGGAAAGCGGCAAGTATGCGCTGGCCTTGGGCCGATTCGTTCCGGAGAAGAATTTCCATCTCCTTGTGGAGGCATGGCGCACTTCCTCCCTGCCGGCCAGAGGAATACGGCTGTGCATAGCCGGCGACGCCGACCATGAGGACGATTATTCCCGCTCCCTGAAGAAGCAGGCCGCCGATGCCGGAGCCGTGCTTACAGGATTCATCCGGGGAGAGCAGTTGCGCCAGGTCATGTCCCACAGCCGCCTGTTTATCCTCCCCTCCTCTCACGAGGGACTCCCAATCTCCCTGTTAGAGGCCATGAGCTACGGCCTGGACACCCTTGTCAGCGACATTCCGGCAAACAGGCTCGCCCAGCTCCTTCCTTCCGACTTTTTCCATCTGGACATGACCGACACCCATACAGACCTGGCCCGTCTGCGCGATGCGCTCGAAGCTAAGACACGGCAGGAACCGCTGCTCCGCAATTATGACCTAACCCCATACAACTGGGACCACATCGCCCAGCAGACCCTCGGAGTTTACGCCTCGCTGATGTAAGATGTCGTTTGAAATCAACGCCTATATAAATGAAACATATCAACTATAAATGAAACAAATCTACTTTATCGCGGCTCTGTCCGCAGCCTATTTATCTCCGGCACTCCCGGCCACGGCCGCTTCCGGCCCTATACCGCTCCTGAAAGGCAGTGTGCTTTCATCCCAGGCCTGGGATGAGGACAATCCCGCGCAGGGCATATACCGGATACCTGCGGCACACGACGAAAAGTTTGAAATCCTCACGCCCCTGTCTTTCGGCACTGCCGGCACTTTCGGTAATTTCGTGCAGGGAGATTATTATTTCTCATCTGAACGTATTCGCCTTGAAGACGGTTACTTTGTCTCCCATCTGGTCTGCGACGCCAATACAGGCCGGCTGATTAATACATTCTCCTCACAGGACTGCTCGCAGGTGGCCATAGACTGCGCCGTAGACCCCGTTTCCGGACTTACATACGCCGCCACTTACGACAAGGCAGGCAACGGGTATCAGTTATCCGTGCTTACATTCACACAGACTACGGCAGACTCCAGACGCATAGGTGACTTCGACTGCGAGATAGCCGCCCTGGGATGTGACTCAAAAGGTCAGCTCTGGGCCATTACACGTGACAGGGACGCTTCCTCCACAGTCACCGGCGCACGTCTGCTCAAGGTAAACAAACAGGATGCTTCCTACTCTACAGTAGGCGACACCGGATGTCTGCCCCACTACCTCAGCTCCGCTACCATAGACAAAGACTCCGACCGTATGTTCTGGACAGTCAACGCCCCGGACGAAAGCGGCGCGCTCTACGAGGTCAGCCTAAACGACGGTCATGCCACCCAAGTCTACCTCTTCCCCGATGCCGAACAAGTGGTGGGGCTCGTCTCCGCAGGTCCTGCCGCACAGCCTAAAGCTCCGGCCAAGCCTCTGAACCTCAAAGCCGAGTTCCCGGAAGGTTCCCTCTCAGGAAACGTCACCGCCGACATACCGGCCACCACATTCGACGGGGAACCGGCCTCCGGCAATGTATCCTACTCTCTGAGCCGGGACGGCCGCGAAGTGGCTTCAGGCAATGTGGCGGTCGGCACCCTGCTGAGTATTCCCGTAAGCGTTCCTTCCACCGGACTGCACACATTCACGCTGCAGACTTCCAACAGCGCCGGATTATCGCCCAAGACCTCTGTAGACCGATATGTCGGCTTCGGCACCCCCTCCGCTCCCGCTGACGTGAAAGCCACGTATTCCGACGGATTCATACACCTGGTCTGGACACCCGTAACCACCTCCGCCGATGGCGGATATATAGACCGGAAGAACGTCACATATTCCGTGACACGCGCAGACGGCACCGTAGCCGCATCCGGCCTCAGCGGCACATCCTACACCGAGGCCTTTACAGAACCCTCGGCGCCTGTCTGCCTCCGATATTCGGTACGCGCCTTCAACAACGGAAGTATGTCGGACATAGCCTACAGCAACACTCTCGCCCTCGGCACCGCCGCTGTACCCTTCTTCACCAACTTCCTGAACGACAAATCCTCGCTTGACGGATACACGGTCGTAGATGCCAACGACGATGGCCGCACATGGATATGGGACACAAAGGTACGCAACGGAGTACGCGCCCCGTATAACACCGACCATATAACACCCATGGACGACTGGCTTATCTCCCCGGCCATTGACCTCAAGGCCGGCGCAGTCTACTCGCTGCGTGTGCGGCTCGGCATCACACAGACCGACTGCCCGGAGACTTTCGAGGTGAAATTCGGCACTGACAATACCCCCGAAGGAATGGTCGACGGACTCATCGCCCCTACCGTCGTCACCGAAGTGACTCCGCAGGACTACCACGCCGTCATCACCCCCCAGGCCGACGGCCGATACTTCGTAGGCATACACTGTATCTCCGAACCGGACAAATATTACCTGTTCATAGATGAATTGTCCGTCACCGACGGCCTTGACCTCCCCAAAGCCCCCGCTGCCGTAAACATCCGCGAGACAGAGAAGCCCGGACAGGTATATGTGGAGTGGGAGCCGGTCTCCGAAGACCTTAACGGCAAACCTCTTGGAGACAATGTAAGCTACGACGTATATAAATTCGACGCAGAGTTCTACGAATGGAACCTGTACCGCACCGGTCTCACAGAGAACTCCCTGACCGTAGACTGGGTAAGTCCGGAGGAGGAACAGGACTTCGCCGCTTTCGCCATACGCGCCGTCTCTCCGGCAGGCGAAGGGGAACGCACCGTGTCGGACAAAATACCCGTGGGCACACCTTACGAATCCATCAAGGAGTCTTTCTCATGGGTTTCCATGCACAACCTCTGGCTGCTCGGAGGCGACTACGAGCGAAATACCGTCTTTTCGGACAACACCATCAAATCCTGCAGCTCTTTCGACGGAGACAACGGATACCTGGCCATGCGCTGCAACCAGGAAAAATCAGCCTTCATACAATCCGGCAAGCTCAGTCTCAGAAATACCGTCAACCCCGGCATATCCTTCTACACATACAACCTGGTCAGCGCTCAGAAAGACCTTGACACCAACCTGATTGAAGTAGGTGTACGCCGCAGCGGCGAGGAGACGGAGTTCAAGACCGTCTTAAGCTGCACCGTGGCCGAACTGGCCGAGTTCTCCGCTACGCCAGGTTGGGTGCGCGGATATGTGCCTCTTACCGATTTCATAGACGATGACATAGAGTTCCGCATCACCGGCACTGTCCTCAGTTTCAACTATGTGATGCTGGACAATATTCAGGCCGGCGATATGATTGACTTCGACCTCGCCCTGCAAGATGTGGCTGTTCCCATATACGCCTTCAACGGCACCGACTATACCGTCACCGCCAAGGTCATGAACAGAGGCTCCGAGGATGCCTCCGGCTGGACCGCCGACCTGATTGAGAACGGCAAGGTGGTACAGACCATCTCCGGCAATACCCTCGGCAGCGACGAGGCTCAGGAAATCTCATTCTCGCATACCGTAAGCGCCCTCGCCACCGATTCATTTAATGTGAAAGTCATCGTAAACTTACCGGATGACCGGGATATGGCCAACAACGAATCCGACACATATTCGGTAACCCCTGTCGCCAACCGTAACCCGATGCCCTCCGGACTGGCCGCCGCTTCCGGCTCCGAAGGCGTGGCCCTCGGCTGGACCGCTCCTGAGCTGAGCGACGAGGCGACCGTCATGACCGAAGGCTTCGAGGATGCCGCGGACTTCGCCCACATCCTTTCCGAATGGCAGCTGATAGATGTGGACGGTGAATGTGTGGGCGGCTTCAACGAGTTCGTCATTCCCGGAATAGTGAACAACTACACTCCCTCATCCTTCTTCATCTTCACACCCGCCGAACTGGGTCTCGGCACTCAGTTCGCTCCCCATTCCGGCGACAAATTCCTGGCAGCCCTGCTGCGCTGGGACCTTGGCGCCATCGACGACTGGGCCATCTCGCCCCTCCTCAGCGGCGACGCTCAGAAAGTCAGTCTCTACGCCCGCAGCTTCGCCGCCTCCTCTCCCGAGAAAGTGGAAATCCTGTACAGCACCGGCTCTACCGACCCAAGAGACTTCAAAACGGCACTCCCCGCACAAGAACTGCCGCAAGACTGGACTCTGCTGGAGGCCGACCTGCCCGAAGGGGCCCGCCGCTTCGCCATCCGTGCCTGCAGCGAGAACGGCTTCATGCTCCTTGTGGACGATGTCACCTTCCAGGCGGCCCCCGCATCCGAGCGCTTCGCCCTTAAAGGCTACAACCTATACCGTAACGGCCAGCCGCTGAACAGCGAGCCGATATCCGGCACATCCTACGCCGATGCCACGGGTGACGCCGACTGCAAATATCGCGTCACCGCTCTCTACGCTCAGGGCGAGTCCATGCCCACAGCCGAAGTCACCCCCACAGTCTCCGGCATCACATCCGCCGAGGCAGGCATCGGTTCCACGCCCGTTTACTTTAACCTCCAGGGCATACGTGTCCCCAATCCGACACCCGGCATATACATCCGGGTCCTCGAAGGCAAAGCAGAGCAAGTGATAATCAAGTAATATAAAACCTAAGTGACGTAAAAAAGCAGCGGAGTTCCGCTGCTTTTTTACATTTTAGTCCTTGCGGGTCAGAAGACCACGCAAGTCTATATTGTCATTTCGAGGTCTTGCGACGACTGGATTTGGGCTTGGCGGGAGCCGCATCTTGCCTGGCCATCAGCTCACGGGCCTCCTCCGCCGTCAGGGCGGCAGCGTCCATGTCTTTGGGTATCTTGTAATTGACTGCCTTCTTGGCTCCCTCAGGCTTGTAAGCTATATACACGCCGTAGCGGCCGTTCAGCACCTGCAGACCGGGAATTTCCGGGAACTCCTTCACCAACTTGTTGGCCTCGTCCTGACGCTTCTTCTGTATCAACGCCACAGCCTCCTCCAAGGTGATGCCCTGCGGTGTCAGCTCCTTGGGTATGCTCACGAACTTGCCGTCATGCCGGATATAGGGACCGAAGCGCCCTATGGCCGCCGTGACGCCCTTTCCTTCGAACTCGCCCACATTACGGGGCAGGTCGAAGAGCTTAAGCGCCTCCTCCAGGGTTATGGAGGCCATGCTCTGTTCTGCGAGCAGTGAGGCGAACAGGGGTTTCTCCTCATCGGTCGTCTCCCCTATCTGGACCATGGGACCGAAGCGGCCTATTTTCACGCTCACGCGCCGCCCCGTCCTGGGGTCGGTGCCGAGCACCCGCTCGCCCACCTTGTGTTCCATGCGCATGGAACTGATTTTGTCGATGTCCGGGTGGAAATTGCCGTAGAAGTCAGACATCTCGTCCTGCCAGGCCAGCTTGCCCTCGCTTATGTCATCGAATTTCTCCTCTATGTTGGCAGTGAAATTGTAGTCCATTATATCGGGGAAAAACTCTGTCAGGAAGTCGTTCACCACCATTCCCACATCGGTAGGGACGAGACTCCCCTTGTCCGAGCCGGTGGTCTCGGTCTCGACGGTGCGGGACACTCCTGCCGGGGTCAGCGTCAGCACGGTATATTCGCGCTTATGCCCCTCCGAATGGCCGCGCTCCACATAGTCGCGCCCCTGGATAGTGGAGATAGTGGCCGCATAAGTGGAGGGTCGTCCTATTCCTATCTCCTCCATTTTTTTGACCAGCGAGCCCTCGTTGTAGCGGGCCGGGGGCTGGGTGAAGCGCTCGGTGGCTGTCACCGTCTCGGGTGTCAGCCGCATACCCGCGCTCATAGCCGGGAGCTTGGAGCCGTTGGAGTCATCCTCGTCCAGGTTGTACACCTTAAGAAAACCATCGAACTTGACTACCTCCCCCTTGGTGGAGAAAGTCTCCGGGCGGGTGGAGATATTGATTTCCACGGTAGTCTTCTCCAGGAGCGCGTCCGCCATCTGGGAGGCCAGCGTGCGGTTGCGTATCAGCTGATAGAGACGTTTCTCCTGAACGGTACCCTCTATCTGCGCCCTGTCTATGTATGTGGGACGTATAGCCTCGTGGGCTTCCTGCGCCCCCTTCGACTTGGTGTGATAACGGCGCGTGTGCAGATACTCGTCGCCCCAGTCGGAAGCTATGTGCCCGGCTATGTCGGCAAGCGCCAGGTCCGACAGGTTGAGAGAGTCCGTACGCATATAGGTGATGAGACCCGCCTCGTACAGGTGCTGGGCCACCATCATTGTCTGGGAAACGGTAAATCCCAGCTTGCGGGTGGCTTCCTGCTGAAGGGTCGAGGTGGTGAACGGAGGGGCCGGCGAGCGTTTCACCGGCTTTACGGAGACATCGCCCACGGTAAACTCCGCCTGCGCACAACGGTCCAGGAACTCCCGGGCCTCATCTTCGGAGGGGAGTCGCTTGGAAAGTTCGCACCTCACGGGCAGCCGCTTGCCCGGGACATCGAATGTGCCGGTCACACGGAAATACGGCATAGGCCTGAAGGCCTGTATCTCCCTCTCTCTCTCGCAGATGAGACGCGCGGTGACGCTCTGCACACGTCCGGCCGAGAGCGCCGGCTTAATCTTTTTCCAGAGTACGGGCGACAGCTCGAAGCCCACTATGCGGTCCAACACGCGGCGCGCCTGCTGTGCATTGACGCGGTTCATGTCTATGTCTCGCGGAGTCTCTATGGCATGGAGAATGGCCGGCTTGGTAATCTCATGGAAAACTATGCGGTGTGTATTCTCAGGCTTCAGCCCCAGCACCTCATACAGATGCCAGGCTATGGCCTCTCCCTCAAGGTCTTCATCGGAAGCCAGCCATACAGTGTCCGCCTTGGCGGCGGCGGCCTTCAGTTCAGAGACCAGGTCCTTCTTCTCAGTCGGTATTTCGTACACCGGCTTGAAATTATCGTCTATGTCGATACTGAAGTCCTTCTTGCGCAAGTCACGTATATGACCGAAACTTGACATCACCTTGTAATCCTTGCCCAAAAACTTCTCTATGGTTTTCGCCTTGGCCGGCGACTCTACTATAACTAAATTCTTCATATTTCAGCTGCGCTCCACACGCTCGGCAGACAGTCGCCCCGGGGACGTCGCTGTCAGATTTCGCGCACAAAAGTACAAAAATTTTTTAACCCCACCTATTCCTTAAACATCGGCCGGCCAAAATTGTTAAGGCAAAAACCCTGAAAGCCCCCTTTAGGAAGGTACTATTCACACCGACGACAAATCCCGCGAGGCATCGCTGCGTTTCGCGGGACTTGGCTATTCATTCCATGCGGACTCACAGCCCGCATGGCTATTTACTTTCGGACGGATAAGGCCTTTTTTACCATTCTCCCTCGGGTTTGTACTTGTCCCACCAGTATTTCTGGGCCTTGTCTTCCGGAACGGCTCTCAGAACTATACGTGCGCATATATTATATCCTCCCTCTCCCGGGTCCTTGAAATAAACAGCCGGTTCATCCGGTTCATTCCAATTCACCCGAGCTGTCCAATTCGTGTAGCTTTCATGAATCACCATTTCATCTCCATCCACCGATTCTATGTAGAATAACAGACGTGGTTCATCCCCTTCCACATACACCATGCCGGTAGATGAGTCATATCTGTAAGGATGATTCACTCTGCGATAGGGATTGTTATTAACGAATCCGGGACCCATATTCAGAAAATCGACATACTTCTCTTTATCAAAATAATGTGCCTGATGGGCGTTCCAACCTGTAGGCGAAAAAAGACTGTCGTCATACGTATTCCCGTCGACGTCAAGCCAACCCCAATCAGCATCGCTTTTATATATAAAGGTCCAGACCCTGTTCATGACTTTCTCCTTGAACTCCTCTTGGGATATGGAGCCGGCAGCCTTGTCCTTTTGCAAGACATCGGTGAAAACCTGTTCGGGCACATCCGGCTCGTCCTTGTCATCGGAA
>ERZ860264.451-NODE-451-length-37348-cov-3.061915_pt1 | contig 37348 bp, 28 predicted proteins | sample MGYA00509980_ERZ860264 | MGnify/ENA primary metagenome ERZ860264 (study PRJEB30046, sample SAMN00715212) | human gut metagenome | study: EMG produced TPA metagenomics assembly of the A metagenome-wide association study of gut microbiota in type 2... | reverse complement strand
CGGGAGCGGCCTGGGCCGCCATGGCGAGAAGCGCGGGGAAGTCCACGGTCTCTCCGGTGTCCGGATCAGAGTAGGAATAGCTGTTGACATTCTGGCCGAGAAGAGTCGCCTCCCTGAAACCACGTTTGCGCAGGTCTTCCAGTTCGCGCAGGATGCTGCGTGGTTCCCGCGAACGTTCACGTCCGCGAGTATATGGAACAATACAGTAGGAGCAGAAATTATTGCAGCCCCGCATTATAGAGATGAATCCTCCCACAGCACCGGAGCCACCGAGGCGGCGGGGCACAACGTCACGATAAGTTTCGGAAGTGGACAGCTCAATATTGATCGCCGGGTTGCCGGTCTCGGCGGCGGCCACAAGATCCGGAAGATCCATATAGGCGTCAGGACCTGCGACCAGATCGACACCATGTTTTTCGATCAGTTCATTCTTGAGACGCTCGGCCATGCAGCCGATGACGCCTATTATCACGTTTCTTCCCGATTTGCGCCGCAAGGCGTTCCAGTAGGCGAGGCGTGAATATATCTTCTGCTCTGCGTTGTCTCGGATAGAACACGTGTTGAGACGCACGGCTGCCGCCTCGTTGTCATTGTCAGTTGGCTCATAGCCCGCCAGGGCCATCATCGCCGCCACGACCTCCGAATCAGCCACATTCATCTGGCATCCATAGGTCTCGATGCGCACTTTTTTGGAAAATGTGCATTTTTTTCCGTTATCGGGTAAAAAAAATGGTTCCATCGTTAGTTGGTGTTGCATAAAATTATTAAATTTGTGCAAAATTACCATTTAAATCTAAACGTTACAAATGAGCATTCCATTTATTTCAGCAGAAGAGGCCGCCAGTGTGATAAAAAATGGCGATAATGTCGGTTTGTCCGGCTTCACAGCCTCCGGAACGCCAAAAGTAGTAACGGTGGCCTTGGCAGAAAAAGCGAAGGCCCTCCATGAAAAAGGCGAACCATTTAAAATTAATCTTTTCACAGGAGCGTCGACCAACGATCATGTCGACGGCGAGTTGTCAAGGGCAGACGCGATAGGGATGCGCGTGCCTTATCAGAGCCACAAGGACTGTCGCAAACTCGTCAACGGCGACGGCATCCATTACTCGGATCTTCATCTGAGCCATCTTTCGCAGGATCTGCGCTATGGCTTCTACGGAGACATCGATGTAGCGGTCATAGAGGCTACGGAGATGAGTCCCAACGGCGAGGTCATTCTCGGTGCGGGTCTCGGCATGGCTCCCACCGTCGCCCAGATGGCAAAGAAGGTGATCATCGAGTACAGCAGTTATTATCACAACTCTTTCCGCGGATTCCACGACAATTATATTCCGCTGGATCCTCCTCACCGCAGAGAGATCCCCATCTACAAACCGAACGACCGTATCGGCTCTCCGATCCTCAAGATAGATCCGAAAAAGATAATCGGTGTCGTGCCGTCGAACGCTTCTGAAAGCATAGCGCCCTTTACGGCGCCCGATGAGCTTACTTCGCGTATAGGTCAGAATATATGTGACTTCCTTGCTGCCGAGCTTCGCAACGGCAAGATTCCCAAGGAATTCCTGCCTATCCAGTCCGGTGTCGGCAACGTTGCCAACGCTGTGCTCTATGGTCTCGGCGAGAATCCGGAGATTCCACGCTTCGAGATGTACACAGAGGTGATTCAGGATGCTGTCATGAAGCTCATGGAAGAGGGCAAATGTAAGTTTGCCTCGACATGCGCGCTGACATTCAGCGATGACGCGATGCTGCGTTTCATGGAGAATATAGATTTCTTCCGTGACAAGGTGGTGATGCGTCCGGGCGAGATCTCGAATCATCCCGAAGTGGTGCGTCGTCTTGGCCTGATAGCCATGAATACCGCTCTTGAGGCCGACATCTTCGGAAATGTGAACTCCACTCACGTACTCGGCACCAAGATGATGAACGGTATCGGCGGTTCGGCCGACTTCAGCCGCAACGCATATCTTTCTATTTTCTCCTGTCCTTCAATCCAGAAGGGGGGCAAGATCTCGACTTTCGTGCCGATGGTGTCGCATCTCGACCACAGCGAACATTCAGTCAAGATCCTCGCCACAGAACAGGGCGTGGCCGATCTCCGCGGCAAAGACCCGCGTCAGCGTGCGGAAACAATCATCGAGAATTGCGTTCATCCGATGTACAAGGAACTGATGTGGGATTATCTGAAGCTTGCCTCCAAGTGCGGCGGTCACACTCCGCATCATCTTCCCGCCGCTTTCGCTCTTCACGAGGCATTCATGGAGACAGGCGACATGCTTAATGCGGACTTCTCGAAGTTCGGGGCATAAAACTATTCTTCAGGCGTTTAAAAAACGTAATCATAGGCTAAAGTTGAAGCCGTGACCCGTTTATGCGGGTTGCGGCTTTTTGCATGGCCATATGCAAGAATTTCAGAAGAGAAGCGTTAAATTCATATGAAGCAGTCAAAAAGAACAGTATCTTCACCCATAGGAGATATCACAGTCATCAGAATTGAGAAAGCCTCGGGCGCATGGGTTGAACTTTCCTCGCTCGGAGCCGGGATTATCGGCGTCGGAGTGCCGGACCGTAAAGGCAAGATCGACAATGTGGCTCTGGCATATGCCGATCCCCTCGATTATATTGCAGACGGCCCTTGTCTTGGAAAATGCCCGGGACGTTATGCGAACCGCATAGCCGGCGGACGTCTGGAAGTAGGAGGCAGAAAGTATCAGCTTGCGGTAAATTGCGGCCTAAACCATCTGCATGGAGGTCCGGAAGGCTTTCAGAATCATATATGGAGATTGAAGGAACTTGACGGGGGAGTGGAGTTTTCCTATCAATCCGCTGCCGGAGAGGAGAATTATCCCGGTAATCTCAGTGTTCAGGCCATATATCGCTGGAATGACGATCATGAACTTACTCTTGAATTTTATGCGGAGACGGATGCGGAGACCGTGGTCAATCTTACAAACCATGCCTACTGGAATCTTAACGGTGACGGCTCCGGCACCGCGCTGGGACACGAGATGCGTATGAAAGCATCGGCATGGCTTCCCACGGATGATTCGCTTGTTCCGACAGGGGAATTTGAAGATGTGACCGATACTCCCATGGACTTCAGAGAATTCAAACAATTGGGCAGAGATATTGAAAAGGATTTTCCCGCACTGCGCTATGGCAAAGGTTATGACAATTGCTGGGCTATCGACGGCTGGCGTCCGGGATGCATGAGCAAGGATGCGGTTGTGATATGCGCACGCGAGAGCGGGCGTATGATGACTGTGGATTCTGACCAGCCCGGGGTACAGATCTATACCGGCAACTGGCTTTGCGGCTCTCCGCTTAACCGTTTTGGCAGGAGCTATAATGACTACGACGGAGTCGCGGTGGAGATGCAGGGCTTTCCTGATGCTCCCAACAGACCCGAATTCCCGTCGCAGACATTAAGACCCGGAGAAGAATATAGAAGAATCATCCGGTTTACGTTCGGCATAATGCCCGAGGGATTGATCTGACAGCATGGAAAGAGAGGAAGTCAGCATAGTGGTTCCTGTATATAACAGGGCTGATATCGTATGCCGTACGCTCGATAGTGTGGCCGCACAGACCTGGCGCCCGTTGCATCTGATAGTGGTGGACAATAATTCCACCGACGGCTCTGCCGGCGTCGTGTCACGATGGATCGCCGCGCATGAACATGATGAGGCTTTGCGGATGACACTCCTTTCGGAATCAAAACCCGGAGCTTCGGCGGCACGTAACCGGGGACTCAGGGAAGTGGACGGCGAGCATGTGATCTTCTTCGATTCCGATGACGAGATGATGCCGCCTCTTGTGGAAAAAGCCGTGAATTCGATAGGAAGTGCCGATCTGGTCTACTGGAAAGCCGAGCTTGTCGGTCTTGATGGAACGCGGACAATGAAACCTTTTCATGAAGATGATCTTGTACGCCGCCAGTTTTACAATTCGATGCTTGCCACACAGATTTACATGGCCCGTACTGATTTTATACGCAAGATTGGAGGCTGGGAGGAAGATGCCCCGGTCTGGAATGATTGGGAACTGGGTGTAAGGATAGCGCTCGCGTCACCCTCCACGGTCGCTCTGCCGGAACTGCTTGTCAGAATCAATGCCCAGCGTAATTCCATCACCGGCAGTAGTTTCTGTGAACGTGCCGGGGATTGGGAGAATACGTTGGATATCATGGAAAAAAATATTTCCGGTTCGGATCCGGACGGCGTTCTGACTGACATGCTTGATTACCGCAGAGTGATTCTTGCCGCGCATTATCGGCGCGAAAAGAAGACTGAACTGGGCCATAGACTACTTGAGAGTGCGATCGGGCGACCGGGCCGTTCATGGTTCAGAAGAAAACTGTTGGGATTCATTTACATCTATACCGTTGCCGGAGGGCGGGGAGCGTACTATATGTGGCGGTGATGCGGCATCAGACAAGCACATGCAGTCGGTTTTTTGTTTGTGTGATTGCGGAAAATTTTCTATATTTGCAAAAGATTCTGAAAACATGTGAAACAATGCGTTTGCCGAGGCGGATCCATAAAACATAACCGTGCCGCAAACGTTTAGAAAACAGAATATTCCGGTAAAGACTTTTATTAGAAAAACCCATAATTTATTAAAAAAGACATGGTAGATTATAAAAACTTAGGTCTTGTGAACACTAAAGAGATGTTCGCAAAGGCAGTACATGGCGGTTATGCCATCCCGGCGTTCAACTTCAACAACATGGAGCAGCTCCAGGCTATCATCAAGGCTGCGTCAGACACAAAGTCTCCCGTTATCCTTCAGGTGTCGAAAGGTGCGCGTAACTATGCCAATCCTATCCTCCTCCGTTACATGGCCCAGGGTGCCGTAGAGTATGCCAAGTCTCTCGGCTGGGAGCATCCCCAAATCGTTCTTCACCTTGACCATGGCGATTCATTCGAGCTTTGCAAGGACTGTATCGACAATGGCTTCTCATCTGTAATGATCGACGGCAGTCACCTTCCCTATGAGGAGAATGTGGCACTCACCAAGAAAGTATGTGAGTACGCTCATCAGTACGGTGTGACTGTAGAGGGTGAGCTCGGCGTGCTCGCAGGTGTAGAGGATGAGGTTTCTTCTGACCATCACACATACACCGATCCTGAGGAGGTTGTAGACTTCGTGACACGTACAGGTTGCGACAGCCTCGCCATCTCTATCGGTACTTCACACGGTGCATACAAGTTTACTCCCGAACAGTGCACACGTGACCCCAAGACCGGTCGTCTCGTACCTCCTCCCTTGGCATTCAACGTGCTTGAGGCAGTAGAGGCAAAGCTTCCCGGTTTCCCCATCGTGCTCCACGGTTCTTCTTCAGTTCCTCAGGAGTATGTCGACATCATCAATGCCAATGGCGGCAAACTTCCCGATGCAATCGGTATTCCCGAGGAAGAGCTCCGCAAGGCAGCGAAGATGGATGTATGCAAGATCAATATCGACTCAGACAGCCGTCTGGCCATGACAGCCGCTGTGCGTAAGGTCTTCAACGAGAAGCCCGCAGAGTTCGATCCCCGCAAATATCTCGGTCCGGCCCGCGACGAGATGGAGAAGCTCTACAAGCACAAAATCATCGCCGTTCTCGGCAGTGAAGGCAAAGCTGAGTAATCTTTTCCCAGACATCATAAAAAGGTCGACGCCCTCAGCGCCGACCTTTTTTGTTTTTTTAATCTCTATGAGATTGTTTAAACTGATTAAAAAGAATGAAGAATAAAAACTTTCTCAGAATGCTGTTTATGGCATTCCTCGCCGTGGCAGCGCTGACTGCTTGCAGCGATGATAATGAGCCAAAAGATTCAGTCAAAGAAATCAGGATGCAGGTGTTGTCTGAAACAGGTATCATGTACGACTTGTTCGATGACAAATTGGAGCATCCCATAGAATGCATGCTCGTTGAGTCGGAGGATTTCCCCGGCGAAACACTGCAACTCCCCTTTAATGAAATCGAAGGTTTTACATACGAGCGTGGTCACGAGTATTACCTCTCGGTGAAGCGTACTATCCTCGCCAATCCACCCGCCGATGCTTCCGACCGCACGTATTCACTCGTCAAAATTATTGCCGACCGATTTGTAGAAGAGCCTGAACTTCCGTTCGACAAGGAAATAACGACGGAAGCCGACATTGAATACTATGACTTGTGTCCTTTCGAAAAGTATGGCGTAGGTAGCGCTATTGTAGTTGATGATGAAGGTAAAATAGATAGTAAGCTTGAGTATGACAAAGTTTCGCCGTTACCCTCTTACGACAAGGCGCGTATATGGATGGTGAATATTCTTGATCATAAAGAGCCGAACTGGGTGAAATTCCATAGTGTGCCTTATCAGGCAACTTACTCGTATGTCCTCTCTCCCTTTACCGACAAAATTCGTCTGGTACGTAACGAGACATCCGGTCCCATGTTCAAAAATGTCGTTCCGGAAGACGAGTTTACATGCATCCGCTCCATGAACTCAGGCGAGAAGGTCAGCTATGCGCTTATTCTTGCCAACGTCCATAAAAAGGGTCTTCAAAAGGTGGAATTTATCATAATAAAGAAATAATAAGAGGGTGGCGGAGGCGGAAAGTTGGGTAATTTCAAATAAATGTCTATATTTGTGGGGTTATTCGGAAATAGTCTGTCCGTTTGTCAGGACGACCGGTTGCTTTAGATCAGATTTTCGACCATAGACCATAGCAGTATAAACGTTGAATACCTAAAATCATATGAAAATGTTAAAATCAATTATTTCATCTATCGCCATCTGCGCGGCTGTGATCACGATGTCATGTACATCCAATGCAAAAGAACCTGTATATGGAAATATCGGCTATGAAGGAGCCTCCCTTCTTTCTGCTCCTCAGAACAAAGCTTCCAAAACAGGAGATCTCAAGTATGGCGATATAGTGGAATTAAGTGGTGACGCCGGCGCCGCTTATGTGAAAGTATGCAATATTGCCACCGGAGCCGAAGGATATGTCGATGCAATGAAAATCAATGAGGCGCAATATCCGCTTGAGTCGCCCGAACTGGCAGATGCAGAACCGGACGAACCGTTTCTTCTCAACATCGAGACCGTGACCGGAGGAGAGATTACGGAAGGCTGGTCGTTCTGGAAGCATAATGGTGGAGTAATGGCATTTAATTATGTAAGGACCGTCTCTAATGACGGACGCAGTTTCACTGACCAGCATTATTATAAAGGAGAAGCGCGTCCCGGCTATCTTCTGCTTGGAGAAGAAGTGGAATATGACGGAACCGATGGTAATAAACTTGAGACGCCTGTGATCATATATGAAGATATAGCAAGCCGTGCGGGTGTGTTCGTGGATGGAAAATGTTTCACTCCCGGCGGCCAGCTTGGCGGTTTCGATACAGATGACTGGGAGTAAGACTCTTCATGATCTATTAAAAAAAGAGGACAATCGCATAACGGTTGTTCTCTTTTTTAATTATTTTGCAACCGTAAAGTGTGATTTTAAAGAAAAATATTAAATTTGCAGCAAATATATTGAAATTTGTAACTAAACATCCGCCTATGTCAATCTGGAGTTTTGTGGAAGATCTTCTGCTGTTCAGAATATTTAGAAAAATTTTCAGGGGAGATGCACGTCAGGCCGATAATGGAATATCGACGGCCGCTTATCGTGGTTTTGAGCCCCATCATCTGAATCAGACCCGTGACAGAATGGATTACCTGATGTCGGAATCGGAAGAATTCGATGAGCTGGCTATTGATGAACTGGAGGATAAGATCGCTGAACTTGAAGATAAAATGCTTGAGGACGGAGTCTCGCCGAGGCGCTATGAAAGAATGGAGGAAGAACTTGAACGACTTCAGGAGCGTCTTGATGAAATTGAAGACAACAGCGATATGTACGGATTTTATCATGACGACTCTTTCATGGACGATTTCGATCATGATGACCTCGATTTCCATGATGACCTCGATTTCCATGATGATTTCGATGACGATGATTTCCGCGACTGGTAACGGATGTCACTCGGAGAGGGTGTCTTTGAGTGCCTCGAGGCATTTCTCCACTTCCTTGTCCGTCTTGAAGAGACGGTCCTTGCAGAATTTAAGCAGTTCAAGTGCGCGTGCAGTGTAGGCCGACAGTGAGTCTATGTCGCATTGGTCAGATTCCATCTTGGCGAGGATTGACTCAAGTTCGGCGATCGCGGCCTTGTATGATTCGGGAGCTTCCATATGATTCAATGTGTTATGTGTCTGTCTGTAGGGTGAGTGGATCTTTTGATCCGATCACTTGCTTATCGATATTATCTTACCTGAGGCGAGAGTGGTCTCGATTGGGGTACCCGGAGAAATCTTTGATGCATCGCTGACCGCATGGCCGTTGACTCGGGTGATGCTGTATCCGCGCCGCAGTGTATTGTCCGGACTCAGAAGCCGCAACATATCATCGAGCCGCTGCAGACGTAGTCTTTCACGCTGTATCAGAGAGCCGCTCCGGTTTTCGAGCATCAATGCGGCACGGGCTATCAGTTTCTGCTCCGCATGGATTCTTGCATCGACTCCGCGCTGTAGTTTACCCGCATAGTCGGTGAGATATACTCTCTGACGTGCGACGCGGCCCTGCACAAGTGCCGGGATTGACTGCGAAAGTCTCGAGAGGTCCATTTTCTCCCGGATGATGCGGTTTCGGGCGAGAGCCGGAAGAGTCTGGCTCAGACCGGCGAGTCTCAGATGCTCGCCGCGCAGGGCCTCAGTTCCATATCTTGCTATGCGCTGCACCAGATCCGAGGCGGTTGTGTTGGCCATGCGCAGGGCGTCTATTATGAAGGCGGCAACAGCTGTCGGGGTCTTGCAGCGCACGCATGCGATCTCGTCGAGGACTGTGCGGTCACGTTCATGGCCAATGCCGACTATTACCGGCAGCGGGAATGTGGCCACACGCCGCGCGAGGTCAAGATTGTCAAAGCCGTTGAGGTCGGTGGTCGCTCCGCCGCCGCGAATTATCACTACGGCATCCCATTTTCCGACGTTCCTGGTCATCTCCACCCGGTCGAGCGCGGATATTACGGTCGAGGCCGTGCGCTCCCCCTGCATGGTGGCCGGGAAAAGCATGGTGTAGATAGCGAATCCGTCGGGATTGCCCGTTATCTGGTTCATGAAATCGCCATAGCCGGCAGCGCCTTCGGCCGATATGACCGCTATGCGTTGCGGAACGGGAGAGAGCTGCAGCCTCTTGTTTTTTTCGATCACACCCTCGCGGGTCAGGCGTTCGAGAATCTCGCGGCGCACACGCTCCATATCGCCGAGAGTGAAAGAAGGGTCAATGTCGCTTATTGTGAAAGAGAGACCGTATATGCTGTGGTGGGTCGCCGATCCACGCACCAGAACCTTCATGCCCGAGGCGATGTCGCGGCCTGTGGCATCGTAAAATTTACGACGCAGGGCGGAGAGTGTGCCGCTCCATATCATGGCGCGGATCTTCGCACGGGTCGTGCCTGCCGAATCTTTCTCGATAAGCTCCATGTAGCAGTGTCCGCCGACTATGCGCAGGTCCGAGAACTCGGCCTGTACCCAGACGTTCTTGAGCGCGAACTCCTTGTTGATGGCGTTCGTGACAAGTTGCTGGAACTGCGACAGAGTCATCCCTTCATTCATTCGGCATTGACCTCGCCTATCTGCACGAGGGCTCCGTTTGCAGGATTGAACGTGGCGAAAGATCTGGCTTTCCTATCGCTGAAAAGCGTAGGCTGCAGTCCGAAGGTTATGCCGAGTTGCGCGCATTCAACTTCTCCGCTCCAGAGAGTCTCTCCGGCAAGTGACAACGTTATCATGGCGCTGCCAGGAATGTTGTACATTACCGCGTCTTTCGGGATTTTCTTCTCCTCGCCCTTGGCGTCTACGGGGAACTCCGGCTCACGGGTTGTCTTTACATTTATGTAGACAGGTTCGCCCGAATAATCGTCCGGCGCCACGAAACCTGCGAAATCCGACATACGGAACAATATCTGTTGTCCATCCTTCGCGGGAGTGAAAGTGAATGTACGCGTTACGGTCTGTGTCTCTGTCGCGCCTCTGAAAGCGGCTGTCATGGCAGCTTCCTGATGGGCGAGGGAATTGAGCATAAGCTCAAGCTGGCGTCCGTCGGTAGGCATTGTCTCCGCAGTGCCGCGAGTGAGCGATACGCGTGCGTCGCGCACCTCCATCAGGCTTTCGGAAAGCATCTGTGCCTGTTTTGCGGAAGACTGCGAGGCAAGAAAATCTTCATTTACATATTGCAGATATTCCCGTATGCCGACTTCGCTCTCAAGATCCGAATCCGCCGCCGGATCGGGCAGCACGGGCGCCTGCACCTCCTTGTTGATGGCCAGAAGCATACCGTCGTCGGCCACGCATATGGATGTCACCGCTCCCGGTTTCAGTTGCATGAGGTACTGGTTTTCCGTATCGGCTGGGCCGAATGGTACGGCCTTTACCGAAAGAATTTCCCACTGCTCTGAGTCCTCCTTTATCACACGGTCGGTGCCAATGTATTTTTTTGCATACTGGTAGTAGGGACCTGCATGGTTTACTGTGTGCCGGGCCGTCACTTCGAATCGGAGTGAGGTGACAGGCAACGAATACACGAGACCATACTCGTTATGCTTGTCGGCGGTAAGTATACGGGTCTGCTGCGGCATTGCGGGCAGAGAGCAGGCGAGCGATGCCGCCGCGATGATAAGTGCGGGTAATGCTTTCATATCGGTCGTTATTTGCGTGAAGAAAGAATCCTGTGTATCGCCCGTCCGGCGTAATCGGCTATGTCGGAGGCTGTGAGTCCAAATTCGCCAAGATCTTCGGCTGCCATGTCTCCGGCGAGACCATGTATATACACGCCGATCACCGTGGCATATTCCGGATTGTAGCCTTGGGCGAGAAATGCCGTTATTATGCCTGTCAGTACATCGCCGGCACCTGCGGTTGCCATTCCGGGATTTCCCGTCATGTTGAAATATACGCGTCCTGTGGGACGCACCACAGCCGTGTAATGGCCTTTAAGCACAATGATGATGTTGTATTGGCGCGACATCTCTATGGCCGTGCGGAGACGATCTTCCGATGATTTCTGTTCGCCGAAGAGGCGGTCGAATTCTCCAATGTGTGGAGTTATGATGGTCTTCGGAGGGAGCAGCGAGAGCATTGACGGCCGCTGTGCGATGCAGTTGAGCGCATCGGCGTCGAGCAGCAACGGTGCCGGACAGTTCTGAAGCAGATTCTGCAGGGCGTTGGCCGTAGGATCCTGTGTGCCTATGCCCGGCCCCACAGCCACCGCCTGATGGTTGTGGTGAATCTTCATGTCGGTTATGAAATGCTCGTTGCGGTCGGGTTCGAACATGGCCTCCGGGGCCGCGGTCTGAAGTATGTCGAGCCCTCTTTTGGCACTATGCACTGTGACAAGTCCCGCGCCGCTTTTGAGCGCGGCACGCGCCGACATGACGGCAGCGCCGAACATGCCGGTCGATCCTGCGAAAACCAGGGCCGAGCCGTAATCCCGCTTCCCGGTGAAAGGAAGACGTTTATGGAGCAGAGGAGCGATGTTTTTCGCATCGATCACATAGAAATTGGTCTGAGTGTCCGAGATCTTCTGCTGGTCGAGATCGATGTCGAGAAGTTTCCATTCGCCGAGCACGGGATAATTCTCCGCGAAGAAAAAGGCAAGGCGGGGAATCTGAAAGGCGAGCGTGAGATTGGCATGCACCACATCACGCGGATTTATGTTGCCGGAAGTTTCCCAGTTGCCGAGCAGAGAGGTGTCGCCATATAGTCCGGAGGGAACATCTATCGATATGACATATGCTCCCGATTCGTTGATGTAGCGGGCCACGGCCACGAAACCGCCCTGCATGGGCTGGTTGAGGCCCGAGCCGAAAAGACCGTCGACCACCACATCGTTCTTGCCGAGATAGGGAGGATTGAAAGCGTGTGTTATTTCAGTGAAGTCCACGCCGTCCATGGTCATGAGTCTCTTGCACTCCTCGTCGCAGTCGTGAGACAGTTTGCCCGTGACGTTGAAGAGAAAAATCTCGACGCGGCGATACCCTTGTTCGATCAGCATCCGGGCCACGGCGAGAGCGTCACCTCCATTGTTGCCGGGTCCGGCTATGACCACGATACGCTGGCTTGGCAGAAAACGTGATATGATCTCGCAGCTCACCATTGTGGCCGCGCGTTCCATCAGTTCGATCGAACTGATCTGTTGCGACTCGCAAGTGGCGTTGTCTATCTGTTGTATTCCCTGGGAATTAATGATTTTCATCGCAAGTGGGGTTATATGTACAATAAGGCCCCGGCACAAGTCGGGCCCTTCATTATAACGCAAAAGTCCTGGTGTGCTCCCTGAGCAGCGACTTAAGTTCTGTTTATATTTAAGCAACTCTTCGAGTTAATTTACAGGAGTTGCTTACAAAATACAAATTTACTCAACCTTGCCGACTATTGCAAACAAAACGCCCGAAAAACATTCATTGTCCAAGCCACTTTTTAAATAATCCAATGCGTTCTTTACCCACTGTTATTTCGGCATCGGGAAATTCAGATATTTCTATTTTCAGTTTTCTTGACGACATTGTAATTATTTGGGAGATCGCCTTGATATTTACTATAGCGTTTCTTGATGTACGGAAAAAACGTGCCGGATCGAGTTGATTTTCGAGACTCTCGAGAGAACAATCGAATGGAAATTTCCGGTTGGCTGAGCAATATATGAAAGTCTGACTATTGTTTGAGCTAAAGAATAAAATATCATCAGCAGTTACAGATATAAGGGAGTCTTTCCAGGATATAAGGAACCGTTCTCTATATTGTTGATGAAAAGAATTTGAAAAAGATAGAATATCCCTGATGATCGTTTTATTGGAAGTCTGTAAAAGTCTTTCAAATTTTTTCATTGCTTCGGCAAGGGACTGTTCTGTGACAGGTTTCATTATATAGCCTATGCCATTTGCTTCAAATGCTTTCAAGGCGTATTCCTCGTATGCCGAAGTGAAAATTACCGGAACAGATTCGGGCGCATGGAATAATGCATCGAAACTCAGACCATCTGCAATCCTGATGTCCGAAAATATAAGATCAGGCTTTCCTCCGTTTTGGAAATATTTGATACATTCAGAGTTTGTTGTAAATGAACCCTCAATCTCTATCGCAGGATCAAATTTTTTTAGCAAACGCGCCAGACGCATAGCGCTGAGATGCTCGTCTTCAATAATAATGATTTTCATTGCAATGATATTAAGGGGATTGAGACAGAGAATTCATCGGGAGTTTCAGTAACTTTGAGCGGCGAATATCCGCAAAGTCTGAAACGGCTGCTGATATTGGACAAGCCGACTCCTGTGGAAACCGGTTTGACGATCTGGGGAATTCTGTTGTTTTTGACAGTCAGAATGTTTCCGTCAATCGAGAAACGGATATACAGCGGCGTTTCAGCTGAGCGGCCGTTATGCTTGATGGCGTTCTCAACGAGCGGTTGCAGAGTGAAGGGAGGAATGGCGAGATCTTTTGTATCGCAGTCTTCCTCCACGTCACAGAAAATGTTGCACCCATGGCGCAGTTGCATCAGTGTGAGGTAGTTTTTTATATGCGTTATTTCTGCCGATAGAGATACTAAATCCTGTTCACTGTTCTGAAGAATATACCTATAGGTTTCAGCGAGGTTTGTTGTGAATCTGTCGGCTTGTTCAGGATTTATATGAATAAGTTCACTGAGAGTGCTGAGACTGTTGAAAAGAAAATGCGGGTTGATCTGTTCTTTAAGGGAATGGAGCTGAGACTGCATGAGCCGAGACTGCTTTCGGATCAGTTCTCGTTCTATTTTGCGTTTCTCTTTATTCAAGGCTCTTAGATTTTCCATCACTACGCCTCCGGCGTAATATGCGGAAACCAGTACTGCGACCATGGCATACCCGTATATCCCTTTGACATCGAAAATGGCATTGTCTGTCATTTCATAGAAATATTTGAATATCTCGCGGGCTGCGATAGCTAACAGATTGACTGATGTGAGAAGAATGAGGTTGAATGCAAGCAGATTGCCGAAGGTAAGCTTTTTTAAGAAAAGCTTCAGACATATATGACACAGATAAATCGAAATCGAGACAAAGACACTGCAATATAGGAATTGTATGGTATAATCGAGAAGAAGCGTTTGCCATGTTATTACCTCAAAGCTTTCCTTTATGCCAAAATGTGCATATTTAAAGGCCTTGATTATTGCAAAGGATACAAAGCATATTATTATGAAATGTAAAGCCCTCTGTTTTTTTTGTGGATATGATCGCGTCATGTTTTCGGAATCAATTGGAGACTGTAATTGACATGTAAAATCTCTGTAAATGTTTCGATTATCGGAACGTACTGCAAAATTAACGATAATTTTTATAAATAAAAATCATTGTTTGTAAATATGATTAGATGTTTATGGAGGTTTCACAGCACCCTATAGTTTATCAAACAATGGAGTTATACATTTCAATATCGGATTTGTCCGCTTCAACGCCTTATTTGTCCGCTTCAATGGAATATCGTTGTCAAAGCGGAACATAACTCGTACTTTTGCAACAGTATTCCATAAAATCAACTTAAACTAACATTCAGAGTTATGAAGAAGATTTCATTTATTGCATCATTGGTTTTTCTGTTGTCTGCGGGAGTATGCATTCCCGCTTCCGCGCAGAAGCTTTCGGGCGGGATCGAGGCGGGATTCAATGTTTCGAGGCCTACCGGTACTGACAAGAACAAGGCAGGTTTCAATGTCGGTGTTTTCGGCGAACTTGGGTTGAGCCGTGGCTGGTATCTCAATGCAGCACTGAAACTTACGCTTAATCCATGGGAGAACAATTATACATATAGTACCAGTTGGGACGGTACACAGTCGGGTCGAGATATCTTTGTAGTGGAAAAGGCAAACCCTTACAGTCTGGTGCTCCCGATTCATGCGGGTTATAAATTCAATGTTGCCAACAATATACAGCTTTTTGCCGCAGTCGGTCCTTATGTTGGAGTCGGTCTTGGCGGTAACGGTAAGGTAAAGGCTTTTTCAGGCAGTAACGCCAACACATTCGAATCCGAATCTATAAGCAATGTATTCGGCGATGACGGTCCGATGCGCAGATTCCAGGTAGGATTCGATGCACGGATCGGAGTCGAGTTCCTGAAGCATTATATCGTTTCGGTCGGCTATGATTTTCAGTTCAACAATATGAGCTCCATATCAGGGGTGAAATATCACGGACAGTCTTTCAGCGTCAATTTAGGCTATAGATTTTAAAACCGATTATAGCTGCTAATGATAACGAAGCGGTTGTGTCATGATGGGCACAACCGCTTATTTTCTTACAACATAGCCTGTCAAAACGCTCTAAGGTTCAAGGAGAATATTGTCGAGATAAAGACAAGAAGCGTAATGGAAAATGCTGTTTTCGCAAGGCGTTCCCGACGACTCTATGTCATCCCAGTCAGGAAATGGCGGATCCAGAGCTGTTTCATCTGTCAAATCGTAGACAAGGTCCTCGATCTTCCGGGTGAATTTTATCTCATGTCCTTCGATTTTGCCGGAATAGAACGACACTTCAGTTGGCGGGGCCATTAACGGATGCATGACCACGGTTTTCATCACCACTTTGTCTCCATCTCTATGAAAGCTGACACCGATAACGTCATCGCCACGGTCTTCGTATGATATCATGCCGCTATACGCGGTGTTGAAAACGTCTTCCGGAATGCGTAATCTGTAATAATAAAGATATTCCACCGGATTGCCAGGATCATCGCTGTCAAGAATTGTCACGCTGTTCCGGTCTTTGTTGTAGGTGATGGTAAGATCTTTTTCCACATTATATCTCTCATCTTCTGAATTTACATATCCGATTCCTTTCACTCTTATTTTTTCTCCCGACAGTGTCGGTCTCGAAAGTCCGATAAGAGAGGAACTGCCCTGATCATCCCATGAAGAGATGTAGCCGAAAGGCGCCTTAATTTCTTTGCTCGTATTGTCATCAGGCATTGTGCCATTGAAATTAAGTCTTACATATTCTCCCGCATAGACCTGACCGCCATCTGCATATTCTATATCCCATTCTCCATCCGGCACGGGACAGGATGTTTCTCCGGCTGGCTTTTCCGCCGATGCCGTGATGTCATCAAGGCTTTGTACAGGTGTATTCTTGAAGACTTCAGCAAACCCCAGTCCGGGCGCAAGACGCAGGTTCGCGGCGTTTTTGACAGAGGCGAGAGCCTTGTCTTCATAAAAGGCACGTCTTGAAAGTGATACTGCCGCATTGTTGAAATTCACTTCTTCAAGCTCAGGGCAATTCTCAAACGCACCTGACCATATGCTGAGTTCGGGCGAAGTTATCGTGACATCTTTAAGCCGTCTGCTGTTTTGGAAAGCCCCGACTCCGATAATTCTGAGGTTTACGGGCAATTCCAATTCAGGAATGTTGTTTCCGCCGAATGCTCCGAGTCCGATTTCGGTCAGGGTGGAAGGAAATTCCACGGAATGTACAGTAGAAAGGGAATTCCCCTTGAAAAGACTGCAGTTGTAGAAGTTGTAGGTGCCAATCGCCGTTATACCCTCACCGATGACGATTTTTTTGATTTTACCTTCATATTCTTTTTTTCGCCAGTATTTAGGTTTGTCGAATTTGAAATCAGGCATTTCTCCCGTGCCTTGTATGAGCAGTGTGCCGTCCGGAGTCACTTCCCAGCTGATCGAAGATGTAAGCTGTTCCGCCTTAGCATGTATGGTTCCAGATATAAGGAAAATAAATGCGGCAAATGTCAAAAACCGGAGAGCAAGACACTGTCTTCTCCCGAGTGTAAGTCTGTAAGATTTAAATTTTTCCATTTTATTATTTATGAGTATTCTACGTTATCGTGTCATGTCGTAGGGCGGTACGATTCACTGTCGATATGTCGTCTCGTTCGCATTGTTACAAAATTAATCAAATTTTTAAATATTTTCGATAATATCCGATATTTCACAAAGCAGATTGTCGCAAGTTTCTGTCTGGGGTTGAAAATAATACAAAAAGGGGAGATCAGATTTTGTCTGACATCCCCTTTTCAGTGTCGTATAAGTTTGAGATTCCTTCTGATTACTCCGGAACGTAGATGATGTTGCCGTCTTCAAGCTCGTAAGCCACACCGACGCGTTTGCCTTTATTGCCGGAGGCGTCTTTGTCTTCCGACGGTGTGTAGCGGTTGATCTTCTCACCCTCTTTGGTGATGATCTCCATATTCTCTTGTCCGGGATTCTTGACCATAGTGAAGTCCTCCTGCGAGAACATCTCCGTCATATTATACCGGCTGACGAGCGCCACCATCAGCGCCACGGCGAATACCATGGCCACATCGAAGAGGTTGCTCACCACACTCATCGGATCGGAGTCCTCGCTTTTGCGTAAAAGTGAACGTCTTCTCATTTCTCTGTCATTTCTCTGTAGTATTCGGTTGTTTCACAATTTCAGCTATGAACTCAAGCATTGTCAGATTCTTGACAGCCCAGCGCTCCTTGACCTGCTGGGTAAGGAATCCGATAGCGCTTACAGTCAGACCCACTACTGTGGTCGCGAACGCCACCTGCATGTTGTAGGCCATCGATGCGATGTCTCCCTGTGCGAGTCCCACCAGCGCCGGACCCATAGGAATAAGAGTTCCCATAAGTCCGAGTATCGGGCCCATCTTTGTCAGCACCTTGGAAGTGGCTATGTTCTTGTCGGCCGATATCTCATATTCCGACAGCAGCAGATCCAGTTTCGGGGCGTTGCCGGCATTCTCGATTATGCGGTGCGCGTAAGCGATCGTGAGCGAGCCTGATTTTTTAGGAAGTTTTCCGGCAAAATCAGATATATTCTCGTTCGTAAGCGTGTCGATGTGCGCATAGATCTTTCCTGCGGTCTTTTTTTCAGTCATATACTGTCCGAAGAAAGAACCGATGAGGATCAACGCACGGATGAAAAAGAAGATAAGCAGCACGATAACCGGTACGAGCAGACCGGTCGAAATCCAGTAAAGAATATTAGATATGGTGTTCATGATGAAAGAGTTAAAAATTCTTATTTGTTAGAGCGATCAGTATTTTCGGGATACGCGTATCTTGCGTATCACCAGTCCCGCGACTGCGCCTGCGATTATCAATGCCAACACTCCGCAGAGGGCCGTCCAGTCCACCTGCGCGGTTCCCGCAGTGGCGGTGCGGCCGTTTACCGTGGCGATCACACCGAGGGCGGCTGTAAGCAGATTTACAAGAAATATCAGTTCGAGACGTGAATCCTTATCGGGAAGAAGCCATTTCAATCCGAGGGAAAGAAGGGGAGCGGCGATAAGCACTCCTATCGCGGTGGACCATCCCAGCATGGCGAAACTCATGCCCGGCATCGCGAAAATTATCTCGACAAGCAGCGAGAAGAGCACCGGGAATATGAGAATGCCGGGGAACCAGAGAGTGATGAGATATGCCGTTTCCTGCCAGCGGGGAAGACGTTCTCCCGATACTCTGCGCGAGCATAGAAAACAGAACGCGATCTGCATCGCCACATCGAGTGTGAGCAGCACCGAAGTGTCGAGCATGAGCTGTGGGTCGGCGAGCCAGTCTGCAATCTGGGTCTTCGACTGCGATACGGCATATTCCTGACTGAATCCGACAAAGAGTGCCGCCAGGGCGCATACCGCCAGCATGCCTGCAGGCGGCAGACACGTCAGTTTCAACAGAAACGTCAGTGCCACCGCCAGCATTATTATTATCACAACAGTCTCCATCAGTCGTTGTCCTCCATTTCTTCGGTGTTGTTTTTGCGTCGGCGTCTTATCATCACAGCGAACACTATGAGTGCCAAAACCACGGCTACGGCCACGATTACTCCGTTTATACGGTTGGTGACCTTGTCGACGGCATTCATCTCCTCGCGCTTCATTACTTTTCCGTCGTTGTCGGAGATATTTTCCGCACGCACTGAGGCGACTTCGTTATTATAGGCCGAAGCTTTCTCTTTTGAAACTTTCGAAGAGATGAAATCGCGGAGTTTGGCGTTGTCGCATACGAAACCGGAACATGCCGCTCCATACTTCTCCACCATTTCCGTATGAAGTTCGGCGAGCCGGGCCACCTGTTCGGGCGATGCGTCCCACATGCCTTTACGCACGGTCTCGAGCATCACTGCTGTCATTTCCTGAAGAGCGGCCGGATTGCGGTCGGAGAAATATTCCTTCATGCCGAGATTGTTGCGGTCGGCCACATAAGTATCATAAATGTCATCCCAAAGCTCATCATCGATAGCTTCCGGTTTCATGACATTCCACCCGTAAGTGTTGCGGATCACGTCGGCAAACTCAGATGCGTCGCCCGCGCCACCTTTCATTTTTTCCTTGATATAGTTTGGATTGAGTATTGTAGTGCGGCTTTCGACACCGATAGCCTCCTTGACTTCCTGCATTCTCGCGTTGCTGCGGTTGCGGTAGTCGCTCATGTATGCGTCGGGGTCCTTGCCTGTAACATTGCGCACCGCAAGGTCGAGACCACCCATGAATTCATACACGTGGTCGAGCGAGAGCGCTCCCCATGTGTTGCTCTGACGGGGCTGCACGACAACATCCGTGCGTGTGAGAGCGGCCTCGAAGGCATTCTCCCGCAGCTGTTCCCAATCCTCTTCGCTGTCGTAGACCGCACCCATGTTTGCCATGTAGGTTGATGCGATCTCATCCTCCTTTTCCCATCTGTCGCCGGCTTCGACCATAGCCTGGATACCGGTGCCGTAATTGCCGTTGACTCCGCCGAACACACGTGCCGTAGAGAGCTCACGTGCCTCTTTGGGCGATACTCCCTTGTCGACAAGGTGCTGTTCGGACTCGACGACACCTTCGGCTACGTAGTTGGGATATTCCTTGTCCTTGGCTTCCGCCGCCATCTTGACCGCACGGCTGATGAGGAACAGGCGTGAAGCGGCCAGATCGCGGAGCTGACCCGAGGTCTGTACTACCACATCGATGCGCGGACGGCCCAGTTCTTTCGAGGGGATCAGCCGCAGATCCGTGACACGTCCGAACGGATCGCGCACGGGCTCGACACCAAGCATATACAGGACCTGAGCGATAGTGGCGCCTTCCGTCTCTATGAATTCGCTGCTCCAGAGCGTATAGCTTACTTTGCGGGGTATGGAGTCGCCATGGGCGCGGCGGTACATCCGGATGGTATTGTCGGCAAGAGCCTTTCCTTTCTCCCATGCTATGGCTGAAGGCGTCTCTTCCGCATTGACCGCAAACATGTTGCGTCCCGTAGGCAGGATGTCGGGATTAAGCACCGGATCGCCACCTGAAGTCGGGGCTATATATCCTCCGTCCAAAGCGTTGACAAGGACATCAAGCTCATGTGTCGGACTCATGCGCAGTGCGTCGCTGTAAGCGGATACATTGCGGATAGCGCGTTCCACATCGGCAACAGCCGAGGCAAACTGGATCTCGGCCGCGGAACGCGTCGCAGGAGCCATGCCGTTGGGTGCGCTCGGATGTCCTCCATTGCCGCCTTTTGCGGAAGATTTGCTCTTCATGGCCGCTTCCATTTTCTTGAGGGCTTTTTCATCGGCACCCATCTTGCGGGCCATCTCAAGAGCCTTCTCGGGCGACATGCCGGGTATCATGCCACGATGCTTCCTTACAGCCGGACGGTCTGCAATGCGTAACGCTTTTTCCGGGGGGGCGTTCATCGACGAGCCCATGACCATCATTCGCGAAAGCATGTCTTTCGAGCCGGCGATCTCTTCAGTTATATGCCGTGCGCTGTCGAGCATTTCCTTAGATATGCCTGCCGCCCTGCATATGAAATCATCGTCAGGGACGCCGCCTTTGGCAAGCAGAGAATTTACAAGTTCTGAAGCCTTGGGGCGGAAAGCGCCGACAGAACCTTTTGAACCGGCGAGTTTGTGAAGGCTGTGGGCGACCGGATCGACAGTCATGGCAAGAACGGTGGAGCGTATGTTTTCGGCCGAGTAGGGTACGCCGAGGACGTAGTGCGCTCCGGTCATTTTCTCGTTGGCGAGTTCGTCTGCAAAATTCCCGACTCTCATGATGTCAAAATCCGACCAGGGTTTTGTGAGTACGCTGTCGAGACGCAGATCGCGGTGTATGCCGAGCTCGACAGCATATTTCTTGACAAGCCGCCCGTTGCGGACACTGTCGGCATTTGTGCGGGAAGCGGAATACGCAGTCAGGGCGTCCATAAGATTTTTATAGATGCCGCGCACGTTGCTTTCAAGGAACGGCGGTGTCAGATAGTTGACTATCCCGGCATAGGCGCGCCGTTTGGCCATCATGGCCTCACCGACATTGGATGTGGCCCACAGATATATGTGGGGCATTGTGCCCACGAGGCGGTCGGGCCAGTCCTCGCTGCCGAGAGCCACCTGTTTGCGGGGTGTGAATTCAAGAGAACCGTGTGCGCCGAAATGCATCAGGGCGTCCGCTCCGAATCCATATTTTGCCCAGAGATATGCCGCGATGTAATTATGAGGGGGCGCGGCATCCGTGCCGTGTACGATCTTGAAATCGTCATCGCCAAGACCTGCGGCCGTCTGCGGGATCAGCACCACATTTCCGAATCTCAGACGTGCGAGCGCGAGATTTCCTTTGTCATCGGCAAGTCCGTGTCCGGGGAATTCCCCGTCGACAGAGTCCGCGGCCGCACGCATTTCGGGAGACAGCGCTTTTGCTGTCCAGCTGTCGTATTCGGCTCTGGACACAAGTTCGGGTGAGTTGCGCTTCACGAATTCATCCTTGCGGCCGGCGGCGTATTCGTTGAACACGCGTCCGTTTTCATTTATCATGCGTTCGAGTTCCGCGGCCGACGCCGGCAGGTTGCCGACACGATATCCCTCCGAACGGAGGCGGGAGAGCAGGTTATATAGTGACGGCGCCACTTCCATGCCTTCGGCTACAAGAGCGTTCTGCCCCGGACCTTTGAAATAGAAAATGGCGATTTTTTTCTCAGCGTTTGATTTGCGTCGCAATGCAATGTAATTGCCGACTGTCTCTACAAAACTGTCGAGCCTGTCGGATATGGCCTCGACGCGGGGCAGCCCGTCCTCTCCTTCGAAATGTGCGAAGAGAGTATATGGCCTGACGGCTCCGTCTATTTCGGGAGTGACCACACTCTGCGACAGAAAGCCTCCGTTCATGCCCATCTTGTCGTCCATCCATTCCTGATAGTCACGATTGGCGTTAAGAGGCGCGAAGAGAGGGATGTCGGCACGTTTGAGATAATCGACGATCTCGTCGCCCATACGGCCGTGTGCGAGATTGATCATGGCCGAGGCCGCTACTGAGTCGGCATGGCCTTTGTTGACGAACATCTGTATGGAGTTGACAGGATAGACCATGTTGCCCGAACGCTCCAGAGCGTTCACGAGGCTGTCGGTGACTCCCATCTGGCCCGTGAGAATGATCCGGGGCGCACCCTCGATCCATTTTCCTGCCTTGCGCAGATAATTCTCATATTCGGCTACGGAGGCGAAATTGAGATCATCCTCAGCCGAAGGATAATACAGCAGCGAGGATGCGGTGAGAACCGGATCTCCGGGCATCGGGGCGAAGAGCCGCTTCCCGTCGATGAAACGGCGGACATAGCGGAGCATGTTGCGATAGTTGCTTCTTCCTCCGGTAAGATATTGTTTCAGATAGGCGACATCGACGGAATCGACAGACAATATATTGTTCTGAGGATTGGTCACGGCTGTGGTCATGACAGGCGTGCCTTTGTCGGCTGCATCTATGAGGGCCTGTCTCTGCTCGTCGGTGACGCGCAGTCCCATGCCGTTGAGGAAGATCATGTCATACTTGCCGGCCTTGTCGAGATCCTCGACTGACAGTTCCGATATGCGGACGGAGGAATTGTCATTGGCCGCCGCTATCTGCCCGAGGGTGATGGCCTGATAATTTACGAAAGCTATATTGGTGCGCGAAGCCAGACGGCACCACGCGAAAACTGCCGCGCCTATTGCCAAAGCGCAGCAGATTGAAATCAATATGATTGATTTTCTACTCTTAAGTTTCATGAACCAAGGGTTTTGTTTCCAAGTTTATTTGCCTGAAATTTCATTTATGTCGAGCGACACGCCTACGGAAAAAGATATGCCGTCGGTGGGCGCTGAATTCCAATAATATATTTTAGGCTTGTAATTGAGAAGATTGTCGACTATGATATTCACGCTCACGCCGTGCCACACCTGCTGTTCGAGAGTGAACTTCCAGAGCGAATAGGCTCCGTCCGATTCGAGTTTTGTGTCGGGCGCTGAAAGATAGCGGCCCGAGACAGCGGCGTAGAGACGGTAAAATTTACCGAATTCCTTTTCGTAGTCGAGTCTCCATGTGGCGGAATGTGGACGGGGCTGGGAGAACTGGGAGTCGACCGAGCGTCCCCAGGTGTGAAGATAATTGTAGCTTGCCTTTACACCTGCTCCGCAACGGAATCTGTAACGGGCGGTCACATCGAGTCCGCCTACCTTTACGCCATCCTCGTTGCAGTATATCGCTCCTTCCTCGCGGTCGGCGTCACCGGCAAAGTCGGTGGTGGTTATTCTGCGGTCATAAAGGCTGTAATAACCTGAGGCCGTCACACTGTAGGCTCCTGCGAAAGCGGAGGAGTTCACCGCCCCGTTACGTTCGAGCGAGATATTGAAATTATGACTGCGTTCCGGCTTCAGATCGGGATTTCCGTAAATCATCTGTATGCCGGCCATGTCGAAGTTCATATACATCTCCTTGAGAGTGGGAGCGCGGAAGCCTCCGGCATAAGACGCGCGTATGGTCAGAGGGCGGGGCTTGAACATCATGGCGAGTCGTCCTGTAAGTGCCCCTGTGTCGGCACCGGAGAAATAATCCTCGCGTATGCTCGCTATGACATTGAACCATGTCAGCGGGTTATAATCGAACTGGGCGAACGCGTCGACAGAATACTGTGAGTGATGGGTATTGTCGATAAACTGATAGGTAGTCAGGTAATCGTTCATATAGTCGGCACCAACGGTCAGTGTGCCGATTCCCCAGAAATGCGAATAAAGTCCGTGGAGTGTATGCTGACGGTTGCTGTAATCGTGGTCGTGTGTGCGACGGTCGTCGACATAGCGGGCCTTGTCATACTGGTCATAGCCGTAGGTCAGTTCAAGATTGTCGGAGGAAGAGATATCCCATATGCCTCTGAGTCCTCCCGAATAGTCCTTGTAATGGTCGTCATAGTTCGACCGTGTGCTGATACGGTCGAAGAAGCTTCCGCGTGCTATGAGACGCAGATTCTGAACGGGACGGAACTGGAGACGTTCCTTGACGTTGAATGTACGGCCTCCGAAGATCTGATGTATCTTGGATTCCGTGTCGAACACATCGGTCAGGTCGACCGTGTTCGAATGTGTATACTGCACGGTGGTGTTAGAGTTCCATTTTCCTGCATTGAAACTTGCCTCGCCTCCGACACGCCATTCGTTGCCGAAAGAGCGGTAGCGGGAGTTGATGTTGACATGCCAGGGTTCCGTGCGCTCGCTTGAGATCAGGTTGACCACGCCGCCTACGGCGTTTGCGCCGTAGAGCGCCGATGCCGCACCTTTGACGACTTCGACCCGGCCGATGTTCTCGAGATTCAGACGATTGTAGTCCACATTGTCCATAGTCTCTCCGGCCAGTCTCTCTCCGTCTACAAGAAAGAGAACCGCGTTGCCTCCGAAACCGCTCATGTTGAGAGAGGTTTCCTGACTCATGGCATATCCGAATTCGAGACCCGGCAGTTCTTCGGTGAGAAGATCCTGTATGTTTGTCGCGTCAGTCTTCCGTATTTCATCTCTTGAGATCAGCCTTGTCACCACCGGAACGTCTTTCAACGATTTGGGCGTCCTGGTGGCAGTGACCACCAGGTCTTCGAGATCGGCGAAGTTGCCGTCTTCTTGAAAGACCTGGGGCACGCTGTCGGTGGCGACCGCTACGATCATAGACATTATCATTCCGGTCGTCATGGCTGTCAGTTTTTAGGTGCGCTGAAATTGCAGATCATCGGCATGGGCATAGCGCCGTACTGCAGGTTGAACTGGAGATTGAGTTGGTCAGATGCATAGTTGCCCTGGATCACACCCGAATATTTCTTGCCGTTTGCCAGATCACCTTCAAAATTGGTAGTGGCGATAGTGTAGTTCCCGTCGCTTCCGCTTACCGCCACATTCTTGATTGTGATCTCGGGAACCTGCATCGGAGGATTTCCGAAAGAGGATATCGTGATGTCGACTTTTGAGTCGTCAACTGCTGTCACGGTGAAAGTCATGTCTTCAAAAAGGTCTTCGCTTCCCATCACGGAGCAGGTCATGTCGCCGTTGTAGGTTCCGGCGATGCTGCGTGCGGCAGGAGTCTGGGGCTCGTCTTTGTCGTCAGAACCGCATGATGTGAGGGCGAAAAGGCCGAATGCCATGATCATTATGGCAGATAATAATTTTGTAGCTTTCATCTTTTATATGTTTTTGGGTTAATTAATTTTTTCTTTTTATCCGTCGGTGCACTATGTAGCCTGATACGATGACCAGAGTAAGGAACAGTCCGGAGAGGAAGACGAACAGTTCGGAGAACGGTCCGAGGAGAGGAGAGTAACATCGTCCGACGTGCAGCTCAAGAGCGGTGTTCCAGAGAGACATCGGCTGCGAATAGAGAATGTCATTATCGTGCAGAGGACGGTCCGCTCCCGATACGTAGTCGAATATTACAGGCTGGAGAGAGGGTGCCGTGTCGTCGGAATATCCGGCTATCATATGGTCGCTGGTGGGGCGCCCTTTCTTCTGTTCATATGGCTTTCCTGTGAAATAGTCACGTACAGATCCGTTCTCTCGATTCCATATGAACATGCCGCTGAAAGATCCTGTCAGCCAGCTGCCGTCGGGCTGTTGTTTCATTACATTTATGCCCATCGGGCTTACCGGAGGCGCCGTAGCGGATTTTATTTTATCCGGTCTGCCTTTGAAGTCGCGGTCAATTGTGACGAATCCGTCGGAAGTCGATATAAGCCAGCAGTCAGCGGTGCGGTCGTAGCGTATGGCGCGCAGTTTGTCATGCCATATGTTTGCATTGTCGAGAGTGCTCCCCGGAAGCGGTGAGGTTTTTGTCAGCGCGAGAGGAATCATCAGCGGCGGTCGCAGACACATTCCGGTTACGGCTATAAGCAGCGTGAACGGAATCAGCCAGTATCCTATCCTGTCATGCCAGCGGACATTCCATTTCAGAGAGCCTCCAAGTCTTTTTATTCTTGACGTAAGAGAGCGTGAGGCGGCGCGTCTGATGGAATAGGGGAGGATGAATATTATGATTCCGGTGATGCACAGTATGCCTATCACGACAGCGATGATGTCGACGATTATCTTTCCGGGAGTGCCGAAGAGTTCTCCGCTGTGAAGCATCCATACAGTCTTGAACATCGATACTTCCGGTCTGTGACCTTCGGGTGCGGGAAGTTCCCTGTATTTGATTTCTGCCGGCCTCCGCGTGTCGGGAATTATGAAGACCGCGCTTCTCGAAAGCACCGCCAGTCCGCAGGAATCAGGAGTGACTGTGAGGTCGGCGATACGGCTGTCGTTTCCCGGAAGAGCGGTTTCCGTCCATTCGGTACCGTCTAATCTGTAGAGGCAGAATTGCGATGCGGCCCATATCTTGCCGTCGGAAGTGCGGACGATATTGCGTATATTGCGGCGGTCCATCCCGGCAGGAAGGCCCGCGTTGAAATCTTTCAGATCTGAAAAATTTCTGTCGGTTAGCCATATTCCGGTATTGCCGAAAGCCAGTAATGAATCTTCGTTTATTCTGAAAGAGCCTTTGACGGCACCGTTGTTGAAATTGCGGATTCTATAACCGGAGGGAAGAAGTGAGCGGCTTACATTGCAGTCGGCCACAGTCTCGCGATGATTGAGGATTATACCCGAGATGCAGAAAAGCAAGAAGATAACCGAGAGCAACAGACCTGCCCACCGATGGAAGACTTGCCATTTTTTACCTTTCTTCATTTGTTTCGAGTTGTAAATAGATATCGGGTTAAGATTATTCTGAATTTCCGATGCAAAATTACAACCCGACCGAAGCCGCGTCAATACCCAAAAATAATGAAAATGTCTCCGTGCTGTACCCTCCGCCTATGCCGCCTCCCTCTGAAAGAATAAGTAAGAATTTATCGATTTAAATGTATGGATCAATATGGGTAGCTTTTATTTTGAAACACGACCCTCTTAAAATTGATTTTGAACAAAGAGTCGTTATTTATTGCGATAGTTGATGCGTGCCTGATACATTTGTTCTTTGATACCTCCGTTTTCAAGAAAGTCCTTTTTGGCACGTTCTATTAATTTTCGCAGAAATACGTCTGTCTGGTGTATGAGAGTTATCGCTATGTTGCAGATGGTCTCGTCGCTTCGAATAGCGATCGCATCTCTATAGAATGCCGAGTCATTGTGGTTTGAACAGACATTTCTTGTCTGAATTGCTTTGGGAGAATTTACATCCCAAAGTTCAAGATTTCTGACACGAAGATAATCTTCGAAATCCAAAAGCAATTCCTGAAGACTTGCCTTCGCTACGTTGAGTAATTTAATTTCCGTTTCCTTAGAGGTAGTGGAAGCCGAACATCCTTCGGCTATATTCTGTCGACCGCTACGGGCAGCCTGTATCATCTGGTCAATGGTACGGTCTCCCTTGCCAAGATATTTATGTGCGAAGAAATAAGTGATGTCATATATGCATTCCGCTTTCCGGAAGGCTATCAGATTGCGGTAGTTGCCTCTTAAAGGGAGGAAATCGTCAGACATCAGGATTGTTTTGAATTTTGGTAATTAAAGCGTCGATAATGTGGGGGAGATAACTCATTAGTCTGATTGGGCTGATAGGACTTATTGGTCTTATTAGTCTAATTAGTCCAATAAGACTAATGATTATGCAAATTTAGTGAAAATGAATGGTTTGACAAAATTTATTTTTCGATATCTTATTCGCGGTAGTAGACGCGTTTGACGCGTGGGGAGACGGAGGTTAGGACTTCGTAGGGGATGGTGCCGAGGACATCGGCGAGACGCTGCAAGGGCGCTTGAGCTCCGAAGATCTCGACCGAATCTCCGACTTTACAGTCAATGCCTGTGACATCGATCATACATGCGTCCATACATATGTTGCCTACGGTGGGTGCCTCCTTGCCGTTTACGATCACCGATATGGCTCCGTTGCCGAAATGCCGGTTCATGCCGTCGGCATATCCGATAGGTATCGTGGCTATCCGCGATCTGCGCGAGAGCACTCCGCGTCGGCTGTAACCGATTGTCTCTCCTTCCTCCCATTCGCGGATGGCTATGATCACGGTCCGCAAGGTCGAGACCACCGACAAGGGCTTCTCCATTTCTGGCGGAAGAGTGTTTGCTCCGTAGAGGCCGATGCCAAGACGAGCCATGTCGTAGTGATGTTCCGGATAGCGGAGTATGCCGGCCGTATTGAGTACGTGACGCAGTATTGGATGTGAAGAGCGCGACAACATGTAGTCGGTATATTCTGCAAAGCGTTTCAGCTGCAATTCCGTGTAGTCGTTCATGTCCGGACAGTCGGAAGTGGCAAGATGAGAGAAAGTGGATCTGGCTGTCACTTCCTTCGATGATTCCAGAATTTCCATCAGTTCCGGCAGTTCCTTCTCTATAAAGCCCATGCGGTGCATGCCGGTGTCCAGTTTTATATGTACAGGATAGCCGGTTATGCCGTTTTTTCGAGCTTCTTTGATGACATCGCGGAGCATTTCAAAGGAGTAAATTTCCGGTTCGAGCCGATATGCGAACATCGACTTGTAGTTTACCACTTTCGGATTCATGACCATTATCGGCATTGTTATGCCTCTCTGACGTAGTTCTATGCCTTCGTCGAGCACGGCTACTGCCAGATATGCCGCACCGCAGTCCTGAAGAGTCTTCGCGATCTCGTAGCTTCCGGCACCGTAGCCCGATGCCTTGACCATGCATACGACTCCAGTGCCCGGAGCCAGCTGGCGCCTGAAATAATTGTAGTTGTCGACGATCGAGTCGAGATTGACCTCAAGCACTGTCTCATGCTTGCGGGTTTCAAGAAGTTCGGCGATTCTGTCGAAATTAAATTCCGGGGAACCTTTGAGCAATATCGCTTCGTCGGCAAAGTCGGAAGTGGAGAGAGAGCCGAGCAATGCCGTGGTGTCAGGATAGAATTCAGAGTTCGCGGCAAATAGAGCCTTGTGCGCTGAAATCGCTGGTCCCACCCCGATCAGACGGTCTATGCCCGCGCGCAGCGTCAGATCGGCGATGTTGCGATAAAGAGTGTCGGTATCGGCCGATTCATGATGAATGTCGCTGAGGATCAATGTGGCGGTCTGGTTAGGTATTTTCCGGCGGCGCATGAAGTCAAGGGCGGGCCGGAGAGATGAGAAGTCGGAAGTGTAGGAATCGTGGATTACACTGCATCCGTTCACGCCTTCCGACACGTTAAGGCGAGTTCCGATCTTGTGCAGATGTCTGAATCTCTCAGCTATCGTTTCGCGCGGAACAGATCTGTAGAGCATGAAGGCAAGCGCGTTTGCAGCGTTTTCGATATCGGTCTCATTGTCGAGAGGCGCTGTCAGGCTGTCGGTACGGCCGTCATATGTATATGTAAGGCAGATGCCGTCGCTTTGGTTCTCTGTCCGGATATATATGTCGGCTGCGGGATCGACTGTCGACCATGTAAGAGTCTCGGCTCCCGGTGCCGCTGCTTTCACGGCAGCGCGTATAAGTTCATAATCACTCCGGAATATTACTGTGCGGGTGGCGTCGGTCGAGGCGAGTATAGCTTTCTCGGCGGCCTTTTCGGCATTGGAAACGAATCCTTCGGAATGTGCATCACCTATATTGGTGATGATGACAGTGTCGGGACGTATGCATGTGGCAAGCGACCGCATCTCTCCCGGACGCGATATGCCTGCCTCGATTATGCCGAGAGCGGTGGTCGGATCAAGTTCCCACATCGAGAGGGGAACACCGATCTGGGAATTATAGCTGCGGGGAGAACGGGTGATGTCTGACAGCGGTTCCATAAGCTGGAAAATCCATTCCTTGAGAGTGGTTTTTCCGCGACTGCCCGTTATGGCGAGGAGATGGCCCGAAAAATCGGGGCGCCGGGCAGCTGTTTTCTGAAGAGCCGTTATAGTGTCGGAAACGATTAGAAAATTTGCGTCGGCCGCATCTTTCAACTGAGACGGGATGCTGTTGACCACGAAACTGCGGACTCCCCGTGCGTATAGATCCGGGATAAACCTGTGACCGTCGTTTCCCTTTGTGGGGATTGCAAAGAAAAGAGTGTCATCGGGAGTCTCCAGAGAGCGGGAGTCCGTCAGAAGATGCCTGATTACGGCATTGTCCGAAATGCGTGTATCTCCCGCAGAAAGATCAGCGCCTAAAATACCTGCGATTTCTCCTATAGAAAGCTTCATTTTTGTAACCTGTGTGTTCTGGTTGAAAATTGAAATTAAAATTAGAAAGAATCGCATAAATAAACAAGAAAAAGATGATTAATTTGGGGACAAGAGATATAATGGGGGGAGCAGGATTTTATAGTATGTTTCAAAATAAGTAGCTATTGAAAATTAATGTATACATAAAACGCCGTTATTTTTTAGGCGGTTCGGTTCTGGAGCGAAGGAGCATAGCGGGCTATGCGACTGAACGACAGGACCGAATCGACAAAAAAGAACAAGTTTTATGTTACAAGATTCAAAAGCTACATATATCGTTTAATTTTTAATAGCTACTTAAAAATTAATCTGGGACGCCACTCTTAACCGTCCTCATGAGTTCCACGGAGTTTTATAGACTCTTGCGTTAGCATTTTTTGTGAGACAGGTTTTAATTCAAATACACTCTTACGAGTTCAGAGAAAATTATTAAGGAAGTCATGAAGAGAGATGTCCTGGTCTATATTTAGTTTTTTGCGGAGTCGCAGTCTTGCCGATTCCACACTGCGGACCTCCCTGTAGGATATGGATGCGATTTCTTTTGTCGACAGTCCCAGCACAAGGAAAGCGCATAGCCGCTTATCGCGTACAGTCAGTTCGGGGTACTGTTCTTCGAGTCTGCGGTAGAAGTCGGGATGTACGTTTTCAAAAGATCTTCTGAATTCCTCTGTAGTGCTGCCGGAGATGCTCGTGAGCTTGCCGAGCAGAGATCGGGCCTTTGTGGTGTGAGACGCGGATTTGAAAGCGGATTCGCCCAAAAGACTTCTCAGATCGTCGCATACGCTTTCCACCCCTTCATGGGTTTTGAATTTGTCGATGGATTCGGCAGTCAGGGCCCGATTGAGATTGTCGATTTTATCGTGTAGTTCCTTTTGTCCGGCAGCTCTCTTTTTTCTTGTACGTATCAGAAGAATCAGCAATATGATTCCCGAGCACAGCAAGACAGAGCAGCCCGCAGCCAGAGACAGTACCGTCCGATTATGCCGGGGCACCGATTCAGATGACTTGTCATTGAATGCCGCATGTTCTTCCCATTCAGTGAGTCGAATACGTTTTTCCTCATTTTGGACAGAATCTTTCAATGCGATTCTTGATTGAAGGCATCTGACTGCATTCGGGAAATCTCCGGCGGCGATAAACGATTGAGTCAAGGCCTTGTATGAACTGTCCTGCTCCGGATGAAGTCGGGATCTGTATGAAAGGTCGAGCGCGCTTTGCGCATATATCCTTGCCGAATCAGACCGTCCTATCCTGTTGAAATAGTCGGCGTATGCATAACGCGCGTTTATTATGCCTGGCACAAAATTGATCTCTTCAAGTTGCTGAAGGCTGTTCCGTAGAAATGTGGCCGCCATTCCTGTCTCCCCGGTGCGGGCATAGAGTGAACCGAGGAATATCTGAGAGTAATAAAAATTCTCAGGATGATGTTCGACACTGCTGTATTGTATGCCTCGGAGCAACGTGTCAATGGCTTTCTTGAGTTCTCCTTTTTCTCCATAAAGCAATGCAAGGTTATAGAAATTCAAAAAGATTTCTTCTCGTGCGTTTAGCCGTTTGTTGATTTCGAGAGCCTTCAGATAATATTTTTCAGCCTTGTCGAGATGTCCTGACGAGTGATGGAGCACGGCGATGTTGTTGAAAAGCATTGCTCTCTGGCTGAACAGCAAAGAGTCTTCCGTCACTTTCAGTCCCCGTGTATAACAATCAAGTCCTATGCCCGGCATGCCTGTTTCCGCATAGGCTGCGCCGAGGCACACATAGGTGTTGGCAAGCATGCGGCGGCTTGGCAGTTCGTGTTTTGTGCCGTCATTAAGTATACTTCTGATGCCTTCAAGCAACTCTATGGCCTGCATATGCTTCCCTCTTGACAGCAATTCCTGCACCATCAGATGAACTTTCCGGAAGACAGTATCGGCCTGTGAACCGGTTTCGACTTTCAATGAATCGAGCAGGATCATGTAAGTCCGTATTGAGCCCGATGTATCAGTCTTTGCTTCGGCGATCGCGAGATCCCTTACTTTTTTCGCATCGGTCACACATCCGCCTTGACCGCAAGACGGCAGACTTATGGCTGCGGTAACAACAGCTATAAAAAATGCCACTGCCATGAGCGGCAATTTTATGTTGTGAATTGAATTCAACAGGCTTCGCATTTTGAATATGCAAAGATAGAAATGATTTTTTATATCTCAAAGATATGAGTATATATTTTTATGATGCAGAATCCAATATCAGAAACGGTACTTTTTATTTATAAGATAACTAATTGTAACTTAATAATAAAGCTGTTTATGCAGTAGTGTTTTGCATAAAATTAAAAGTGTGAAGTAGCAATTTGTGGCCATAAAATTTGCAGCCGATAATGAGTGTGTCTAATTTTGTGGCATTCGCTTGCAAAATTATATTTTTTGAGTATTAACTTTCAACATAATAATATAAATTATGAATAAAAGCTTACAATATGTAATTATTATGATCTTTCTGGCATCGGCATTCCCGTCCGGGGCGTGGAATGTCGGTACAGAACCGACAGGAAAAAGCGCCGTCATTGAGGAATTCACAGGTATTCATTGTCCCAACTGCCCGGATGGACATCTGAGGGCGGCGGAACTTCTGCGCGCCCATCACGGAGAGGTCTTTACGATTGCCATCCACGCCGGGCCGTTTGCCACGCCGAGAGTCAATGAACCGAATTTCATAACCTCGGAAGGAACGGATATTCATGATCATTTTCAGGTCAATAGTTATCCTTGTGGTGTGGTGAGCCGTCGCGACGTGGGCAACGGCATTGTCCAGGGACGCGGAGACTGGGGTCCGAGCGCCCGGACTATAACCCGAGAGGAATCTCCCGTCAATCTTTACGGGGTGGCTTCTTACGATGCGGATACGCGTATGCTAAGGGTAAAAGTGGAAGGTTACTATACATCGGGCATGGCTGATCCTCGACTTACAGTAATGCTTCTGCAGAACAACATACTTGGCCCTCAGAGCGGAGGAATGCTCGGTGTCGAATATCCACACCGGCATATATTGCGGGACATACTGACGAATAACGCATTTGGCGACGGGATTAGCGAGAAGAATGCCGGGGAGTATTTTACACGGGAGATCAGCTATATTCTTCCGGAAGAAATTGACGGGATACCGACAGTTGCCTGCGATATGGCTTTGATAGCGTTTGTTTCGGAGGGAGAAGGAGAAATTGTGAAGGCATTCGAATTCTTTCCTGAAGCCGATTTATCATCAGATCAGAGAAAGATTGTGGTTCCGGCCTCCGCATTGATTCCGGTTGGCTCCACCTATGCCCTCGATTATCTGGAATTATGGCTGGATAACTATAGCGGAGAAGATGCGGTTTCGGCGAAACTTGATTTTAAACTCAACGGCAGAGACCACGAACTCATATGGAATGGTTCGATTCCCGCTCACGGAACAGGACTTGCCCGTTTTCCGCTTGACGGTATTATGAAAGACTGTTATGACAATGACACGAATGAATATTCCATTCTTGTCACTGAGATCAACGGGCGTCCGCTCGCTCTCGAAATGTTGCCTGTCAAGGGTCAGTTCAGGAATCTGACAGAATATCCGGCGGAAATGAAAATAAAGATCAAGACCGACCTCGATGCCGCAGACAACACATATCGTATAATTGACGAGAGCGGAGATACTGTCGTCGAGTTCGGACCATATGCCGACGGTGTCAATATGGAATATGACGAGAATGTATCTCTCGAGCCGGGTAAGGTCTATGGCTTCGAAGTTTCGGACGCATGGGGCGATGGTGTGTATCATCCGCGGGGCAGCGTGAAATTCTATCGTGCCGATGACGGAAGAATCGCCGGACAGCTTATGGAAATCGCCGATTATGGAATGCGTCTTTTTTTCCGTACGGAAGATACTTCGGGTATTGGGGCCATATTTTCAGAAAAAGCGATCGATATGTGGTTCGATATGACAGGTGTCCGTGTGAGCCACCCTGTCCCCGGAGACATATATATCCGCAGAACAATCAATCCGGACGGAACCATAGAGACATCCAAGACTATTTTTTGATACTTTGTAACCTCGGGCCGGAAAGTAGCCGGCCCGCTTAATAAAAACACATATATGAAGAGACATTTACTTATTGCCGCCGGAATGGCGGCCGCGGTTTCAGTTTCAGCCGAGTGGGGAAACACCGCCGATGGGGCGATTCCGGTATTTCCGACCGGAACTAATACCTATGCCACAGAAATTCAAGTAACCCCCGATGGAGGCGTATGGGCAATGATGTATCATCCTGATCTTAGAAATGCGTCAGGAGAGACGGATATAAAAAATGTGATATATGAATATCGTGTCCAGTATTGGGATAAATACGGTAATCCTGGATTTCCCGAAGACGGGCTTCTGGTGAGCGATTTCAAAAATAAGTCCTATACTGTCGTCAACAACTATCTTTCGTGCGACTCGGAGGGTAACCTGCTGTTGTGTGTGCTTGACTGTCGCAATTCTCATGATCAGGAAGGCAGTTATACGGCATATCTGATTTCTCCCGATGGCGAAATGTTGTGGGGAGAAGATGGCAAACCTGTGTCGGACGAGACAAATCCTTCATCCTTCTCCGCCATGATGAGCGCTGTGCCGCTCGGAGACGGGAGTTTTGTATTCTCCTGGATAGACGGCGATGAGTTTACAACCAATGTGATGCTGCAACGTCTTGACAAGAACGGTGACAGGCAGTGGGACTCGCAGGCGGTGTCGCTTCTTGACGACCAATGCTCGAATCCTTATCTTATTCCTTCGGATGACAATACATGTATTCTTGTCTATTCAAAGACGGCATCTCAGGTGATATATGCGAGGAAACTTGATTTCGAGGGCTCTTCGGTCTGGGGCAAGGATACGCGTGTCTATAGAGGCGGATGGGGTTCGATCCCTATACATACTCTTATTTCAGTTGTCCCGTCGGGCGATGGCGGAGCATTGATAAGCTGGAACGATGACAGAGCCAATACCAACTTCGAATCGCCTTTCCTCAGTTATGTCACATCTGACGGCAAGCTTGGCTTTTCCGGAGCTTCGGACGAAGGCGATGTCAAGCTCGGATATGCCGGATGGAGATGTTTCAATGTGAAAGCGGCTCCTGCGGCAGACGGCTCCGGTTTTTACACCGCTTGGAGAGAAACTAACGTCGGGCAGTCCTGGCAGGGTTTGAAGATTCAGAAAGTAAGTCCTGACGGAGAACTTATGTGGGGGGAGAACGGAAAAGAGGCTGTTCCGATGGATAATCAGAGTATCGGCTATATATCCACACAGACAGCAGGCGGCACCGACTTCATGCTTTTCTATGAGATTTATTATTCATATTTCGATCAGATTCCTTTGGCATCGCTTATAGACGCCGACGGTGAGCCTGAATGGGCGCAGGGAACAATCGCCCTCTCGGAGCGCGGACGCAAGGCGAGCAATCTCAAATCGGCTCCTTTGGCGGGAAACAAATCCTGGATTTACAGTTGGACCGATGCCCCGGGAGAGGAGGACGCGGTAGACACGCGGTTGATGGGGCGTCTGAACATGGACGGCACTTTCGGGATGTCAGACAGTGGCGTGAAGGAGACTGTCGTGTCGGATGACGATATTCGGTTTGACGGGAGAGTATTGAGAGGCGATGCGAATTCAGTGACGGTATATGGCATAGAGGGATCCGTTGTCGCCGGCATGACTTTTACAGGAGGAGAAGCAGTCATTGACCTTCCCGCCGGCATATATTTGGCAAAATGCGACAATGGCAAGGCAATCAAGATAATAATCAGATGATATGAAAAAATTCGTTTATGCGGTCGTGGTTGCGGCTGCTTTTCCAGGGATGGCTTCGGCACAGGCGATATATGGTTATGGGGCTCAGGAATCAGAAAGCGTGTATACGTCTCTTGATATGCCGACTGTGATTTATGACGGCTCATTCGAGGGCGCCGCACTCGGAGAGGAGATAGAGTCGGTTATTATGACTCCGTCGGGAGAGGTGAGAGTCGCCGGCGAGGTGGAAGGTTTCGACATCGGATTTGACTTTCCGTGTTGCGGAAAGAGTGTGCGCGAATTTGTCGTGTCGGGAGCGGGATATGTTGTTCTTGGCAATGGACAGCTATCGGTGAATCCGGATATTCAGGGATATTATCTGTCATGTTCGGGAGATTTCGACGCAGTAGGATCGGTCCCGCAGCGCGGCGCCCGCGGACTTGCCGATACGCGTATCTCATACGCGCATACAGACGAGGGCCTTGTGATTCAGTTTGAGAATTATGGTGTAATGACATCATTCTGGGGAGATCCGGGTGTGCTCGACATGCATATCAGACTGGGTAAAGACGGGTCAATATCATATACCTACGGAAGTTTCGACACTCTCGGCGGGAATGCATATCTTGCGTGCGGGTTGCGCGACGGGGAACGTTCGGTCTGTGTGGAGGGTGACAAAGGAGACATAGCGCTTGTCCGCGACCGGGGAGGTGTTCTTGTGCTGCCTGAGGATACAGAGTCCGGTTATGAATTGACAATGACAGCGCCCGAGCGATGTGAGATGCCGGATGGCGCACCTGCGGAAATAAAGGCTTCGGCTACATCTTCTTCCATAACATTCAGTTATTCACTTGGAGATGGAGCAGACAATATACTTGCCGTATATTCCGTGGACATGGTTTCCGACTGGGTTCCCGAAGACGGAATCCAATATACGGCCGGCGATGAGACGGATGGCGTTTACATAGCTTATTATGGAGATGAGACGGAGTTTACCAACGAAGGTCTTGAGTCAGGGAAAGACTATTATTACAGACTCTTTTCCGTAAGCGCTTTCGGTATC
>ERZ860264.446-NODE-446-length-37653-cov-6.221767_pt1 | contig 37653 bp, 31 predicted proteins | sample MGYA00509980_ERZ860264 | MGnify/ENA primary metagenome ERZ860264 (study PRJEB30046, sample SAMN00715212) | human gut metagenome | study: EMG produced TPA metagenomics assembly of the A metagenome-wide association study of gut microbiota in type 2... | reverse complement strand
CCCTTTACCAGCCGCTACCGCAAGGAAGCGACCGGCTCGCTCGACGAATTGCAGGTCGGGGCGATCAAGGAACAACTGGACAGGCTCACCGAGCTGGAAGCCCGCAGGCAGACCGTCCTGACGACCATCGAGGGGCAGGGCAAACTGACCGGGGAGCTCCGCAAACGGATCGAAGAGTGCTGGAACGCGGTGGAGCTGGAGGACATCTACCTGCCCTACAAACCCAAGCGCCGCACACGCGCCACGGCGGCCCGCGAACGCGGGCTGGAACCGCTGGCCGACATCGTCATGGCACAACGGGCACACGACCTTCTGCATCAGGCGCAACGCTTCGTCACGGCCGAGGTACCGACCCCCGAAGAGGCCATTGCAGGAGCCTGCGACATCGTCGCCGAGAGGATATCCGAGGACGAACAGGCCCGCAACACCGTGCGGCGCACGATGGGACGCGAAGGGGCGGTGCACTCGAAGCTCGTGAAGGGCAAGGAGGCCGAGGGGGCGAAGTATTCGGACTACTTCGACGCCGCGTCGCCGCTGCGCAGCATCTCGTCGCACCGGTTCCTGGCCATGCGTCGCGGCGAAGACGAGGGGATCCTGCGCATCTCGATCGACGCCGACACGGAGCGCATCACCGAAGCGCTCTGCCGCCGGTTCATACGTCCCGGATCGGCAACGCGCACATATATGGAGGCCGCCGTGGCCGACTCGCTCAAGCGGCTCATCCGACCGTCGATAGAGACCGAGCTGCTCGCGGCCGCCAAAGAGAAGGCCGACGACGAGGCGATCGGGGTATTCGCCGAAAACCTGCGGCAGCTGCTCCTTTCGGCGCCGCTGGGGCAGAAGCGCGTGATTGCCATCGACCCCGGATTCCGCACGGGCTGCAAAGTCGTCGTCCTGGACTCACAGGGCAACCTCGTGCACAATACGACCATCTACCCGCACCCGCCGCAGGGCCGCTATGCCGAAGCGGCGGAAATGCTGCGGGCGCTGGCGGGGAAATACAGGGCCGAGGCCTTCGCAATCGGCGACGGTACGGCGGGGCGCGAAACCGAGCAGCTGGTGCGCGGCCTGGGACTGGACGGAGCCGTGGAGATATTCATGGTCAGCGAGGACGGCGCATCGGTCTACTCGGCGTCGGCCGCGGCGCGCGAGGAGTTTCCCGATTACGACGTGACGGTGCGCGGCTCGGTGAGCATCGGCCGGAGGCTGATCGACCCGCTCTCGGAGCTGGTGAAGATCGACCCCAAGTCGATCGGCGTCGGGCAATACCAGCACAGCGTCGACCAGGGAAAACTCAAGGCCAGGCTCAATACGGTGGTCGAAAGCTGCGTAAACAGGGTCGGGGTGAACATCAACACCGCCTCGAAACACATCCTCACCTATATTTCCGGACTGGGGCCGGCGCTGGCGGAGAACATCGTGGCGTACCGCGCCGCGAACGGCGATTTCAAGAGCCGCAAAGAATTGCTCAGGGTGCCGAGGCTGGGCGCCAAGGCCTACGAACTGGCCGCGGGTTTCCTGCGCATCGTCGGCGGGCAGAATCCGCTGGACAACAGCGCCGTGCATCCCGAATCGTACCACATAGCCGAGCGGATGGCCGCCGACGCGGGCGTGACGGTCGACAGGCTGCTCGCCGACAAGGAGCTGCGCAGGGGCATCAAACCCGAGAGATACGTGGACGGACAGGTCGGGATTCCGACCGTGACGGACATCGTCGAAGCGCTGGACAAGTGCGGCCTCGACCCGCGCGAACAGCTGCAGGCCTTTTCGTTCGACCCGAACGTACGTACGATCGGCGACCTGCGCGAAGGGATGACGCTGCCGGGCATCGTCACCAACATCACGGCCTTCGGGGCTTTCGTCGACATCGGGATCAAGCAGGACGGGCTGGTGCACATTTCGCAGATGGCCGACCGCTACGTCGCCTCGCCGGCGGAGGTCGTGCACCTGGGACAGCAGGTCGAGGTGCGGGTCACCGGGATCGACACCGCCCGCGGGCGGATTTCGCTCTCGATGCGCAAATAAAGCGGGGAGCGAACGGGCGCGGACAGGCAGGAGGTTTGACGCTCACCGGGTTGCGGACGGGCGTCCCGGAAAAGGAAATGCAGGGCCGGAATGTCCCTGCATTTTTTGTTTACAATTTGTTCATTAATTGCCCGCACGCATATTTGCGATCCGGGAAAGTATGTCTACATTTGTTCCGGAGCAAGGTTCCCCGCCGGCGGCTGCCGGCACGGGATCAAAAGGGAACTCCTGTGAGAATCAGGGGCTATTCCCGTAGCTGTAAGCCTCGATTGCGTTCCGCACTCTCTTGAGCCACTGTCCCCCGGGACGGGAAGGCGTGCGGATGGGGCGAGCCAGAAGACCTGCCTTGCGAGCTGCGACATCCGCCTTCGGGATTTAGGGCGGTGCCCGGAACAGATATTTACACCGAACAATTCAGGGGTAAGGACATGGCTGTCCTGCGTATTACGCAGGCGGAGATGCCGCCTCCGTACGGCAAGACTTACAAACAAATACAGATACATTATGGGCATTTCGGAAATTTACATCGTCAAGCGCGACGGCAAGCGCGCCCCCTTTTCGCTCGAGAAGATCAAACGCGCGATCAGCAAGGCATTCCTTTCGGTAGGCGGATACGCCACCGACGACGACCTCACGTCGGTACTCAGCCGCGTACATATCTCCGACGGCATGAATGTCGAGGAGATACAGAACCAGGTCGAGGTGGCGCTCATGGCCGAACGCTATTTCGCCGTGGCCAAGAGCTACATGCTCTACCGCCAGAAGCACACCGAGGATCGCGAAGACCGCGAAAAACTCGAATTCCTGATCAACTACTGCGATGCCTCGAACCCCGCGACGGGTTCGAAATACGATGCCAACGCCAACGTCGAGAACAAGAACATCGCCACGCTGATCGGCGAACTGCCCAAACAGAACTTCATCCGGCTCAACCGCCGGCTGCTGACCGACCGCATCAAGGAGATGTACGGCAAGGAACTCTCGGACAAATACCTCCGCCTGCTGAAAGACCACTTCATCTACAAGAACGACGAAACGTCGATGGCCAACTACTGCGCTTCGATCACGATGTACCCGTGGCTGCTGAACGGCACGCTCTCGGTGGGCGGCAACTCGACACGCCCGACCAATCTCAAGTCGTTCTGCGGCGGCTTCGTCAACATGGTCTTCATCGTATCGTCGATGCTCTCGGGCGCCTGCGCCACGCCGGAGTTCCTGATGTATATGAACTATTTCATCGAACAGGAGTACGGAGAAGATTACTACAAGCGGGCGGACGAGGTGGTCGACCTCTCGAAAAAGCACCGGACGATCGACAAGATGATTACGGACTGTTTCGAACAGATCGTCTACTCGATCAACCAGCCCACGGGGGCGCGTAACTTCCAGGCCGTGTTCTGGAACGTGGCCTATTACGACCGCTACTATTTCGAAAGCCTGTTCGGCGAATTCGTATTCCCCGACGGGACGAAGCCGCACTGGGAATCGCTGTCGTGGCTGCAAAAGCGTTTCATGACGTGGTTCAACCGCGAGCGCACGAAGACCGTGCTGACCTTCCCGGTCGAGACGATGGCCCTGCTGACCAGGGACGGCGACGTGATGGACAAGGAATGGGGCGACATCACGGCGCAGATGTACTCCGAGGGGCACTCGTTCTTCACCTATATCAGCGACAACGCCGACTCGCTGTCGTCGTGCTGCCGCCTGCGCAACGAGATACAGGACAACGGGTTCAGCTACACGCTCGGCGCCGGCGGCGTATCGACCGGTTCGAAGAGCGTGCTGACGATCAACCTCAACCGCTGCATCCAGTATGCCGTGAAGAACGGCATGCACTACCTGACCTACCTCGAAGAGATCGTCGACCTGGTGCACAAGGTGCAGACGGCCTACAACGAGAACCTCAAGGATTTGCAGGCCAAGGGGATGCTGCCCCTGTTCGACGCGGGCTATATCAACCTCGCGCGCCAGTACCTCACGATCGGCGTCAACGGGCTGGTCGAGGCGGCCGAGTTCCTGGGCATCCCGATCAACGACAACGACGACTACGTCGGTTTCGTACAGGGCGTACTGGGGCTGATCGAGCGCTACAACAAGAAGTACCGTTCGAAGGAGCTCATGTTCAACTGCGAGATGATCCCGGCCGAGAACGTGGGCGTGAAACACGCCAAATGGGATCGCGAGGACGGCTACGTCGTACCGCGCGACTGTTACAACTCCTATTTCTATGTCGTCGAGGACGAATCGCTGAACGTGATCGACAAGTTCAGGCTCCACGGCCGCCGTTATATCGACCACCTCACGGGCGGTTCGGCGTTGCACATGAACCTCGAAGACCACCTTTCGAAGGAGCAGTACCGCCACCTGCTGCGCGTAGCGGCCGCCGAGGGATGCAACTATTTCACGTTCAACATCCCCAACACGGTATGCAACGAGTGCGGGCACATCGACAAGCGCTACCTGAAGGAGTGCCCCGAGTGCCACGGCGACAACCTGGACTACCTGACCCGCGTGATCGGCTACATGAAACGGGTGTCGAACTTCTCGGCCGCGCGCCAGAAGGAGGCCGCACACCGCTATTACGCCAAAGCGGAGTAAACGGACGATGGTCAGATACCACAATTTCGACATCGTATTCGCGGAAATACCCTGCGAAACGACGCTGGCGATCAACATCACCAACTGCCCCAACCGCTGCCGCGGGTGCCACAGCCTGCACTTGCAGGCCGACATGGGGCGGGTGCTCGACGAGGCGGAGCTGTGCGGGATACTCGCCCGCTACGGGCGCTCGGTGACCTGCGTCTGTTTCATGGGCGGAGACGCCGCACCGCATGAGATCGCCGCGCTGGCCGACGTCGTGCGGCAGAAATTCCCGGTGCTGCACACAGGCTGGTATTCGGGACGCGCCCGGCTGCCGGAGGGGCTGCGGCCGCAGTCGTTCGACTACATCAAGCTGGGAGGCTGGGTCGAGGAGCTGGGGCCGCTGACGTCGCCGACGACCAACCAGCGCCTTTACAGGGTCGGAAAGGAAGGCGCCATGCAAGACATCACGGAGCTGTTCCGGCGCAGGCCATAGGTTTTTTCCGGGCGCCCCGGAGGAGTTGTCCGCCCCCCCCCGGGAAACCCGGCGCAGAAACCCTACGGGCATCACGGTGTAATTTTTTCGGCCCCAACAATGGCGGTTTGCCCGAAATGGACTATTTTTGCCCTCGTTATGAAGACCAGACAAGAGCTGACGGAAGTCCTCGACTTCATTGCGGAATATGCGACTTACCTGCTCGGATCGGGCGTGCACACCTCGCGCGTGATCCGCAACTCGCAGCGTATCGGAGCCTCGCAGGGGGTCGACCTCCAGTTGTCGAGTTTCCAGAAAAGCACGATCATCACCGCCCACGACGAAGAGAGCGGCGAGGCCATCACCCGCGTAGTGAAGATCCCGGCGCTGCCGGTCAGCTTCGAGCGCAACTCCGACCTGAGCGCCCTGAGCTGGGATGCGCTGGACGAAGGGCTTCCGCTCTCCGAAATCCGGAAGCGCTACGACGAACTGACTGCAAAACCGCGCATAGACCCAATCTTCGTCCTGCTGACCGTGGGGCTGGCCAACGCCTCGTTCTGCCGGCTGTTCGGGGGCGACTGGATCGCCATGGGCATCGTCTTCACCTCGACGCTCGTGGGTTTCGCCGCCAAACAGCGTATGCAGGCACACGGCGTGAACCACTTCCTGATCTTCATCATTTCGGCTTTCATGGCGTCGCTGTGCGCCTCGGCAGCCCTGAGGTTCGACTGTTCGGCGGAAACGGCGCTCGCGACGAGCGTCCTGTTCCTCGTCCCCGGAGTACCGCTCATCAACGGCGTGATCGACATCGTCGAGGGGCACATTCTGATCGGGTGCAGCCGCCTGATCAACGCCCTGCTGCTTATCATCTGCATCGCCATCGGCCTGTCGGCGACATTGTTAATGGTTAAAGACGGATTACTATGATCGCTGCGGACATCCTTCTCGACGGGCTCTTTGCAGCCATCGCGGCCATCGGTTTCGGCGCCGTTTCCGACCCGCCGATGCGGGCTTTCCCCCGTATCGCCCTGCTGGCGGCCATGGGGCACGCCCTGCGGTTCTGCCTGATGCACTACTTTTCAGTCGACATCGCCACGGCCTCGCTGTTCGCCTCGATCAGCATCGGGTTCGGCAGCCTGTGGCTGGGGCGCGGCATCCGCTGCCCGATGACGGCCCTCTACATCCCCGCCCTGCTGCCGATGGTTCCCGGCATCTATGCCTACAAGACCGTCTTTTCGCTCATCATGTTCCTGCAATCGCTCAACGACCCGGGGGAGGGGTTGCAATACATGCAGCAATTCTTCCTCAACGCAACCGTATCGCTGAGCGTGATCGCACTGCTGGCAGCGGGGGCTACGCTGCCCATCTTCGTATTCAACCACCAGGCATTCTCGCTCACGCGGCGCCGCAAGCATACCGACAAATAACGATCCATGGAAATCTTCTGGAACACCATCGCCTCCTATAACGCCGCGACATGGCCCGTACAGATCCTACTGACGCTGGTTGCGGCCACACTGACGCTGCTGCTCTACCTGCGCCCGACGCCCGGGGTACGCATCGCCATGAAGACCTTTATGGCGATGCTCAATTTCTGGATCGCAGGTATCTATTACCTCTTATACGGCGAACAACGCGAGCACAACGACATGCTGGCGCTCTTCTGGGCGATCATGGGGTGCATCTGGGTATACGACCTGGTTGTGAAACACGCTTCGCTCCAACGCACGCACAACCATACAGGCTTCGCGCTGCTGCTGTTCGCCATGCCGCTCGTCTACCCGCTCTTTTCGCTGGCGCTGGGACGTACGTTCCCGATGGTCACCACGCCCGTGATGCCGTGTTCGGTCGCCGTGTTCACCATCGGGCTGATGCTGGCCTTTTCGGAGCGGATCAACATCGTGCTGGCCATGTTCCTCTGCCACTGGGCGCTGATCGGGCTCTCGAAGGTCTACTTCTTCGGCATCCCCGAGGACTACCTCCTGGCATGCAGCATCGTGCCGGCACTCTACATCTTCTTCCGCGAATATATCCGCAGTAACGAGGGCCGGCCGACAAAGCCTTCGCCCCGGGTACTGAACGCACTGCTGGTGGTATTGTGCATCATCATCGGCGCCTCCTTCGCCTTCACGATGCTGCACCAGCTCAACCTCTTTACGGATGTCTGACAGCCGAAGGAAATCCGCCGCACGAACTGTTCCAACCAAACTTTCCAAACGGTAGCTGCATGTGCCTGAAAGCAGAACGCAGGATTTACCGTGTGCCTAACGGCAAGGTTGTGTTTTCGTAAACGAAACAGGGGCTTGCGGGATTGTCAGTGATCCCGCAAACCCTTGTTCGTTCGGATGATTGGCCGCTTATTGCCGTTCGCTCAACTCTTTATAAAGCTCCAGCCGCAAGCCGCAGTAGTTTTCGATGATATGGCCCATTTTTTCGACGCGTTGCAGGTGCATTTCCAATTCCTGCGGCGCAACATCGAAACCAATGTCGTAGCGTGCCTTTACCAGAAAACTCTTCAGGCGCGGCAGCGTGAAGATATTTTCGATATGGTTATCGTCTAAAACCAGCATCAGCTGCGTCGAGAGCGTCCGCATCCGTTCGTGCATCACGACCGGATCGTGAATATCGAACTCCAGCCCGTGATAAACATAATAGAGAGTGTGATAAAAGTAGACTGCAGCCTGCGCCATGAACAAAGCCGCCAGACGCATATTGCGGCTTTCGCTGAAGGCGTCCTGCGCCTGTTCGATCAATTCGTTGCCCAGCATCCGGAACGTATCGAAATGAAATTTGGCGTCCGCATAGGCTGCGGCAAAGTTGATCGGGTGTTTCGGGCGGCGGAAATGGCAGTGGTCGCTGCAATAGAGCAATTCGCCCTCGGAGTGTGCAAAGTAGAGGAATGGTGTTTTATTCGACTCGACATAGCTCAAAGGCATAATGTAGAGGTTGATATAGGTGATCTCGCGCCTGCTGTACGGCACTTTGTAACGCAGGATGCGTTTTGCCTGAATCCAATTGTATTCGGGCGTTTCCCGCACGACCATCAGCAAGTCATAGGCCATGGCGTCGCTATGGTGTGTACCGCCGACCAATTTCCCGAAAAGCAGAATATATTCGGGGTTGAAATAATCTTCCGTCAGGCTTTGGACGATCCGGGCGGCTTCGGCGGGATTGTAGAGTTTTTCCGTTGGTTGTTCGGGTTGCGGTTCTGGCTTTGGAGCGAGTTGCCCGGTCGGCTGTTCCGGAGAGGGTACGGGCTGTTGTTCGGCTTGGGTGTTTTCGGGGGTTATGTACTGTACAGACTGTTCCTGCACGGGGTTTTGATTCGTTTCCATTTAATTGATTGTTAGAAATTTGACATAATGAGGGCTGTCCTTATCGTGCGGCATCGCACAACAAAGAGAATAGAGATTTGGTTAGCAGTTACTTGCTAATCCGGCGGGTGGAAATGGAAACGAATCGAGAGGTTGCATGGCGGAAACCGCCTGCGGCTGGCCTTGCGGCGTGCCTGTACCGGAGTACGGACATGATGCATTGTTCGCATAAAGATAAAAATATGCGCAGCTGCGAACAATACATCACTCTTTTACAAGCTCAGCAAAGTGCCGTTCGCGGGTCGCTAAACCCCAACGGCTCTGCGCATACCTTTAATATGGTTGCTTTGCTGGCTACCACGTAAAAGAATTTTATAACATATTGTTCGCAGGGGCAAAGGTAGGAAAAATTTGATAATTAGAATATTTTACACAGCCTTAATATTTTAAAAGATCTTTCTATTAGACCAAAAGAGAATATCAAGCCACGAGACCGAAAAGGAGTTTATGAAATATATCAAGGGTTCAGAAGAAGAAACTACACTGGAATTTGCAAAACCTCCATATTTCAAGAATTGTATATGTATTTTTTCACATAAATAGAAATCATTTTTAGTTTTATGCATTATCTTTGTATAACAGACTACAACTATTAAACACTATAAAACAGCATAATAAATGCAAATCAATTTAAACATTTTTTGCATTAAACTATTTTATTTATAATTTTGTACCACTAATCAGCCAAATATATGTCGGTCAATGTCAGCCAAAACGTACAAGCAATTCGAAAAAAATTAGGTTTTTCTGAAGAGCAGGTGTCCACTTATTTAGGAGTGACAAGGTCTGTATTAAGAAAATATGAAAGTAATACAGATAGTATTCCTTTTGATGTTTTTGATAAATTAAGCAATCTGTATGGTGTAGATATGTCTGTATTTTTCGAGGAAAATATGGATGATTTTCAACAATCATTAGTTTGTGCATTCCGTACAGATGGTATTACCCCTGAAGATATGCATACAATTGCCAAATTCAAGAGCATTGTCAACAACTACCTTAAAATGTGTAATCTTTTAAAATAATGGCAAGGCCACTATCAATAACGTTAGAAATTGAGGCTAACGAATTGAGGCGCCGTATTGCATTGGGAGATACGGCACCCGTTGACACAAGAAAAGCATTACAGCAATTAGGTGTTTTGTGTGTATTTATGCCTATGCAAGAAACTTTTTCTGGAATGTGCTTGAAACATAAAGAGAAAAGATTCATGCTTGTAAATTCAAAAGTCGCACTTGGTCGTCAACATTTTACTATTGCACATGAATTATATCATTTATTTATTCAAGAGGAATTTTCTTCGCAGATTTGCCCTCAATCCTCTTCTGACCCGGTTGAAAAGCAAGCAGATTGTTTTGCAACCTTTTTTCTTATGCCTAGAAATGGTGTGATTGAAGAGTTCAAAAAACTTGGAATGAAATATACTGCCGATGTCAATATAGCTCACGTTCTTTACCTACAACAATATTTCGGAGTTTCATTCCAGTCAATGATCTATCGTCTAAACAACTTGACCCTGATTTCCGACAAGCAGAAAGAAACTTTTTTACTATACCAACCAACCGCTGTTGCAAGGGAGTATGGATATAGCACAAGTCTTTATACGCCAACAAACGAGAAAATAGTTTTAGGAGACTATAGTGCCAAAGCACAATCTTTATTCAACAAAGAACTGATTTCAGAGGGACATTTAATTGATCTACTCTCCGAAATAAAACTAGATGAATAATGTCACAACAAGTTCAGATCGTTTTAGATTCGGATGTTATTATCCATTTTATAAAAGGGAACTGCTTAAGTATCTTACCCAAGATTCTACCTCAATATAAATATGTCATATTAAGTATAGTATACGACAGAGAATTATCCAGAGACTCATCTACAAAAGCACAGATAGACAATCAAATACGGCTTCTGAAGAATATACAAATTATCCCTTGGAAACCAGATTCTAACATTATAAAAGAATTTGCCCGGCTCAACAAAACAAAAGGTACAGGTGAATCAGCTTGTTTGGCATATTGCAAATTTCATAATAATGTTTTGGCAAGCAGCAATTTAAAAGATACAAAAGAATACTGCCGAACAGAAAATATTACATATTTGACAACTTTAGATTTTTTGTGGTATGCAAAGAAAAATAAAGTAATGACCGAAAAAGAATGTAATGATTTTATTCAAACGGTCATATCAAAAAACAGTATTTTACCAAATATCTCTATCACAATATACACACCAACCATTAATTTTTTATAGTATTCAATAGGTCTTGTGTCCCGATTTCTACGAAAACCCTACTTCGTTACTTTCAACTTTCAGTATGCATGACAATCCAAAAAACAAAACACCGTTGTAGATTACTACAACGGTGTTTTAGTGAGGTCTGAAGCGGATTCGAACCGCTGTACAAGGTTTTGCAGACCTTTGCCTAGCCACTCGGCCATCAGACCATATGTTCCCCGACAGGTTCCTGTTCGGCTTTCATTCCGTAACTACAAGTCCGTTGCTTCCGGATTGCATGCCGCGCCGGAAACATCCGATTTATTTTCAGGCGCATCGGGAGTGCAAATATACAAACATTTCTAAAATCTGCAAAACTTCGACCCAACTTTGCGCTATTTCCCAAAAATATTTACCTTTACAAGATAATAAACGACATTTTGCGGTTATGACCATCGAGGATATCGCCTTGCAGATGACCCCGGGCATCGGCGTGAAAGGCGCCGTGCACCTGCTCGGAATATTCGGCGACGCACGGGGCATTTTCGCGGCGGCACCCGAGGAGCTGGCCATGAAAGCCGCCTTGCGGGAAGACATTATCCGGAATATCGTCCACCGCAAAGGCTTCGCCGCCGCAGAAAAGGAACTCGGCTACTGCCGCCGCAATTCGATCTCCGCGATCGCTTCGACCGACCCCGAATTCCCGGCATTGCTGCGTGAAATACCCGATTATCCCCATGTACTATACCTGAAAGGCAACGCCGCCGCCCTCTCGGCACGCTGCGTCGCGATGGTCGGCACCCGCCGGGCAACACCCTACGGGCAGACGATGTGCAACAGGCTGGTGGAGGGGCTCGCGGCACAGGTTCCGGGACTCTGCATCGTGAGCGGGCTGGCGTTCGGCATCGACGTCGCGGCACACCGGGCAGCCCTGGCCGCAGGGGTACGAACCGTCGCGGTACTGGCGAACCCGCTCCCCGGCGTCATGCCGGCACAACACACGGCCGTGGCGCGCGACATCCTCGACCACGGCGGGGCACTGGTCACGGAGCTCCACTCGCAGACGCGGCAGAACGGCACGGCATACCTGGCCCGCAACCGGATCATCGCAGGGCTGGGTGCCGGCTGCGTGGTCGTAGAGTCGCCCGACAGCGGCGGGTCGCTCGCCACGGCGCATTGCGCCGACGGCTACGACCGTTCGGTAATGGCCGTACCGGGACGCGCCACGGACGGCATGTCGTCGGGGACGAACCACCTGATCCGCAACCGCAAAGCGCAACTCGTGATGACCGCCGACGATATTGTCCGCGAACTGATGTGGGATCTCGGCCCGGAACCGGCAGCATTCCGGGAAAAACCGTCCACACCGGAGCTTACGCCCGACGAAGCTGGGTTGCTGGGCTGTTTCCGCACGGACGACCCGCTGGCGGTGGAAACCCTCGCGGAGCTGAGCGGACTGGAACCGGGTGAACTGGCTGCCCTGCTCGTAGGGCTGGAACTGGCAGGAGCCGTACGGCAACTGCCCGGCAACCGATATATGAAAACACGATGAAACTGACGGATACACATTCACACCTGTACGATACGGCGTTCGACGCCGACCGCGAAGAGGCACTGGCCCGCGCCGCGGCGGCGGGCGTGGAGCACCTGCTGCTCCCGGGCATAGACTCCGAAAGCCACGGGGCGCTGTTCGACCTCTGCCGCCGCCACCCGGGGCAATGCGTCCCGATGATGGGACTGCACCCCACCTCGGTGAACGACAACCCGCACTGGCGCGAGGAGCTGGCGCTCGCCGAACGTTACCTCACGGCCCCGCCCGAGGGCATCGCACGTTTCTGCGCCGTGGGCGAGATCGGGCTGGACTACTACTGGAGCGGCGAGTTCGTCGCCGAACAGGTCGAGGCTTTCGTTTCGCAATGCCGCCTGGCCGCACGGCTCGGCCTTCCGGTGGCGATCCACACCCGTGCGGCATGGGACGACATGTGCCGGATCATCGGGGAGGAAGCGACGGCCGCGGCGGAGGCCGGGCGGAGGCTGCGGGGCGTGTTCCACGCCTTTTCGGAGGATGCCGTCACCTACCGGAAACTGAAAGCCTGCGGCGATTTCGCCTTCGGAATCGGCGGCGTGGTGACTTTCAGGAAGAGCAAGCTGGCCGATACGGTGCGTGAAATGGAACTGGACGACATCGTACTCGAAACTGACTGCCCGTACCTGACACCCGCGCCCCACCGCGGCGAGCGCAACGAGTCGGCCTATGTGCGGTTCGTGTGCGAGAAAGTCGCGGAACTGAAGGGGCTGCCCCCCGGCGAAGTGGCGGCCGCAACGACGGCGAACGCCAAACGTATTTTCGGAATATAACACCATAAGACCATACGATGAAATCTTCGATCCTGATCATCTATACGGGCGGTACCATCGGCATGAAGAACGATGCCGAAACCGGCGCCCTGGTGCCTTTCGACTTCAGCGGCATCTACGATGAATTCCCTTCGCTCAAGCGGCTCAACGTGGACATCGACGTGCTGACGATGGATCCCGTGATCGACTCGTCGAACGTCACCCCGGCAAACTGGGCGGCGCTGGCCGAGCTGATCCGCGACAACTACACCCGCTACGACGGGTTCGTCGTACTGCACGGCACGGACACCATGTCCTACACCGCATCGGCATTGAGTTTCATGCTCGAAAACCTGGCCAAGCCCGTGGTTTTCACCGGCAGCCAGATCCCGATCGGCGTGCTGCGCACGGACGGCCGCGAAAACCTCATCACGGCCATCGAGATCGCGGGGGCGCACATCGGCGGACGCCCCGAGGTACCCGAAGTGTCGCTCTATTTCCAGAACCGGCTGTTCCGCGCCAACCGTACCACCAAACGCAGCGCCGAGGCGCTGAGCGCCTTCCGTTCCTACAACTACCCGCCCCTGGCCGAGGTGGGGGTTAACATCGCCTATAACCTCGCGGCGATCCTCCACCCGACGGAAATCTCGCCGGAACTGCGCATCGCCACCCGCCTGGCCGACGGAATCGAAGTCATCAAGCTTTTCCCGGGGCTGGGCGAAAATATCCTGCGGGCGATGCTCTCGGCTCCGGGGCTGCGGGCCGTGGTGCTGGAGACATTCGGCGCGGGCAACGCCCCGACCAACGAATGGTTCATCCGCGTACTGAAAGAGGCGATCGACCGCGGGGTCATCATCCTCAACATCACGCAGTGCGGCGGGGGCAAGGTTTCGATGGAACTTTACGAAACCGGGCTGAGGCTGCAGAAGATCGGCGTCCTGTGCGGCCACGACATGACCACCGAGGCGGCCGTCACGAAGCTGATGTACGTGCTCGGACTGGGGCTTTCCGACGAACAGACCCGCGCATTGCTGCGGCGCCCTCTGCGAGGCGAATTTACAGCCTAAGACGTTGCACGGAACGATTTTTTTTTCTATATTTCGCACTGCTAACGTACCTTATCGGGTCGCCAAAGAGGGGCAACACGAAGAGGAATAGAGGCGTAACTCGCTGGCAAACAAATGTTTGGGTCAATTCGGAGTGAAATTTCCGGAATTTGCCTGTACTTGCAAAGCCGGCAGGGGAAAGCCATGGATCGGGGTAAAAAGATGCCGCAAGGATACGGAAAGGATAAAAAAAATATTTTTTTAGGATTTTTTTAACCCGGTAGAATTGACGAAATACCATTGAAACCGGAAAAATATCGTGAAATACCTAAAAACACAACAATAAAAAACAACTAAACAAATTTAATTTTATCTAATCACAACTATGAAAAAACTTTTTTTGATTCTGTCAGTGGCCCTGTTCGCATTGGGTACTGTTAACGCTTTCGCGCAGGAGGCTGCTGCAGCTGCCGAAACCCAACTCGCCGGCGATAGCCTGCACCACGTGATGATGCAGAAGTTCCTCGAGGGTGGTTGGGCATGGATGCTCCCGATCCTTATCTTCCTGATTATCGGTCTGGCCGTTGCCATCGAGCGTATCCTCTATCTCTCGCTGTCGACGATCAACTCGAAGAAACTCATCACCAAGGTTGAAGAAGCCCTGAAGAACGGCGGCATCGAAGCTGCCAAGGAAGTTTGCCGCAACACGCGCGGCCCGATCGCTTCGATCTACTACCAGGGTCTCGACCGTTACGATCAGGGTCTGGATTCGGTCGAGAAGGCTGTCGTTTCCTACGGTTCGGTTCAGACCGGCCAGATGGAGTCGGGCCTGACGTGGATCGGCCTGTTCATCGCCCTTTCGCCTATGTTGGGCTTCATGGGTACCGTTGTCGGCATGATCGCGGCGTTCGACGCCATCCAGGCTGCCGGCGATATCAGCCCGACCCTCGTTGCAGGCGGTATCAAGGTCGCCCTTCTGACGACCCTCATGGGTCTTATCGCTGCGGTTATTCTTCAGCTGTTCTACAACTATATCGTTTCGAAGATCGACTCGCTGGTAAACGATATGGAGGATTCGTCCATCACGCTGATGGATATCCTGACGGCTTACAGCAAGAAATAATCCCAACGATTTAAAAAGAGTTAAAGGCAATTATGAAAAAGATTTTAAATATCATATTGGGTATTCTGCTGGCCGTGATGGCGGTACTGGGAATATACGCAATTGCTACGGGTGGCTCCGAGGCGGCTATCAGCCTGAACCTCATCTGGTGCTATTTCCTGCTGGCTCTTGCGGTGTTCACAGCTATCTTCTGCGCGGTCTTCGGCATGATCCAGAACCCAGCGGGAATCAAGGGCACGATTATTTCGCTCGCGCTGATCATCGTGATCGTGGGCGTGGCTTACTTCGTGGCTTCGGGACATGACATCCAGATCCCCGACCTCGCCAACGGCGGGTTTTTCTCCCAAGGTGAAACCGTCCTGACCGACACCAGCATCCTGGTAACGTACGTTGCCCTGGTCGCTGCGTTCGTGACGGCTATCGCAACCGAAATTTACGGCGCTTTCAAATAACAACGAACAATGGCAGGAAATAAAAGACAAATACAGGAGATCAACGCCGGCTCGATGGCCGACATCGCCTTCCTGCTGCTGATTTTCTTCCTTGTGGCCACAACGATGAATGTCGACACCGGTTTGGTGCGTATGCTTCCGCCGATGCCCCCCGAGAACCAAAAGCAGGAGGACATCAAGGTCAAGGAGCGCAACCTCTTTCTGGTGCTCATCTCGGGCAGCGGCAACATCATGGCCGGGCCCTCGGGCAAACAGGAGATCATCGACCTGAGACAACTCAAGGACAAGACGAAGGAATTCATCCTCAACCCGATGGACGACGAGAACCTCCCGGAGAAAACCGAAAAGGAAATCGAGTTGGCCGACGGCAGCAAGTGGGTATATCCCGAGAGCCAGGGCGTTGTTTCGTTACAGACCACCCGTGATACGGGCTATCAGTCCTACATCATGGTGCAGAACGAGCTCACACGCGCCTTCAACGAGGTACGTGACGAGGTCGCCATGAAGAAATTCGGAGCAAAATTCTCGGAGCTTTCCGAGGATCAGCGCAATGCAGTATCCAAAGCAGTACCTCTGAAGATTTCGGAGGCCGAACCGCGTAATATAAAGAAGTAAGTTATGGCAGTAATGAAAAAGAAGGGCAATAAAAGTTTGCCCCCTATCTCGACAGCATCGCTTCCTGACGTGATCTTCATGATCCTCTTCTTCTTCATGGTGTCGACCACCATGCGCGACCAGGAACTGCTCGTGAGGTACAAACTCCCCGAGGCAACCGAAGTGCAAAAGCTCGAGAAGAAATCGCTCGTAAGCTACATCCACATCGGACAGCCTTCGCTGGTGATGCAGGCCAAATTCGGTACTGCACCCCGTATCCAGCTGAACGACTCGTACAAAACGACCAAGGATATTTTGGATTTCGTAGCCGCAGAGCGCGACAAGCTCAGCGAGGCCGACCGAGCCTCGATGACGATCTGCCTCAAGGCCGACCAGACAACCAAAATGGGTATCGTAACCGACGTGAAGCAGGAACTTCGCCGTGCCAATGCACTAAAGGTCTCCTACGCCGCTTCCAAGTCGCTGGGATACTAAATCCCGAGTCATATCGAAAAAGGGCTGAAGTCGGACTTCAGCCCTTTTTTATGTGCCATACCGATAGTTATACGGCCTCCAGCATCTTCAAACGTATGCCCGCCACTGCAAGACGGCAGGGTAAATTCGGGCCGGGGATTTAAGCGCGGGAGATGATCGTATCCGATCACCACGGGATTTCCCGGCAACACGCGGAAAGACAATCCCCGCTCAGAATTGCAACTCCAACTGGCCGATCCCGTGACTGAACGACAGACGGTGGTGGGGCGTAAGTCCGTATTCCCGGATTGCGAGCCGATGCTCGCGGGTCGGGTACCCCTTGTTCTTTTTCCAGCCGTACTGCGGATATTCCTCCGCGAGGCGCAACATGTACTCGTCCCGATGGGTTTTGGCCAGCACCGAAGCTGCGGCGATGTCGGCATATTTGCCGTCGCCCTTGACGACGCAACGGTAGGGTAATTCAAGGCGTGTCCGGAAGCGGTTGCCGTCGATCGCAAGGAATTCGGGCGGCGGATCGAGGCGGGCGACCGCCAGCGACATCCCCTCGAACGAAGCATTCAGGATGTTGATCTCGTCGATCCGGGCTGCGGAAACGGCCTCGACGGCCCAGGCCACGGCTTCACGCTCGATGATCAGGCGGAGCCTGTCCCGGTTCCGCTCGGTCATCTGCTTCGAATCGTTGAGCAACGGGTCGTGAAAATCGGGCGGAAGGATCACCGCAGCGGCGAATACCGGCCCGGCCAAACACCCCCGGCCGGCCTCGTCGCAACCGGCCTCCCGAAACTCGTATTGGTACTGGTTTTCTAACATCGTACCACAAAGTTACGCATTATTCCGGCTTTTTTCGCTAATTTTGCCCGAGGAAAAAAGCCTTCCGACATGAAAATCGACATCGCCCGGCAGCCGCTCGTACCGGCCTTCATGACCCTCTTCGCACTCGCCGTTGCGGCCATGTGTGCTGGAATCCCCGTGTCCGATACCAGTGGAGCGGTGCGCGATGCGCTCCCGCTTCTGGGCGGCCAACTCGCCCGGTTTCAGGCGGCATATCCGGTATGGTCGAAGTTTGCCGCCGGGTTCATGCTGCTCTTCACCGGAATGTGTGCGGGACGGATCACGATCCGCTACAACCTCTATACGGTGGGCACCTGCCTCCCGATTCCCCTCTATGCCATCGTCGCCTGCGGGATCGCAACAGGCGGGAATTATCTCGCAGGATTCGCAGCGTCGATGCTGCTCGCACTGGCAACGAAAAATTACTGCCGCGCCTTCTGCAACGGGTACGGGTTCGACGCCATCTTCCGGGCCTCACTCTATCTGGGACTGATGCCGCTGGTATATGCCCCCGGCTTGCCGATGCTGCTGCTCCTGCCGCTGGCCGTACTGCTTTTCCGGCGTACCTTGCGGGAAGTCGCGGTAGCAACGGCCGGACTGCTGCTGCCGGTCTTCACGGCCTGCTATGTCAGCTGGGGCACCGGGGCGGAATTCACGGCTCCCCTGATCAAATTGGGGCAATCCGCCATCGAAGGTATGCCGCTGCATCTCTTTCTGGATATTCCCCTCCCCGCACTCGTCATGGCAGGCGGGATCGTGCTGCTCGACCTGACAGCGCTTTTCTTTTTCCTGGCCGACATCTATGCCGCAGGCACCAAACCCCGCTTCATCCTCTTTTATAATATAGGTATACTGATATTGACTCTGGCTGTGCTATGCAGCCCCGCCGCAACACCCGAGGCATTCGCCCTGCTCGCTGTCCCGTCGGCCATACTGATCCCGGTATTTTTTGTCCGCATACACAGGGGAATAGCATTGCCCGTATACCTGATTTTTCTGGCGGCAGCCTTCGCTGGAATATTTTTACAATATTATATTTAGTCATTATTATGGTATCTTTAGTCTTATTTGCCTGTTTGTGCCTTTTTAGACTATTCATTATTTTATAAAACAAATATTAAATTGTATTTTTGAAATGAGCAATCGGTGACGCAACTCATTGTTCAAAAAAACTTAAAATACGATTTGATATGAAGAATTCATTAAATTCGTCGGCCCAGCAGCCGATGATTGTGAAGTACGTAGAAGCCCTTCACAACGGAATCCAGTCTCAGGCGCTTTCACGTTACGCAATCGGTTACATCCTCCGAGGCACGAAATATATTTACGACGGGGATAAGCGCCAGACCCTTACGCGCGGAGACGTATTCTACCTCGGCATCGGGCATCACTATATCGAGAACTTCCCGGAAAACGGACAACCCTTCGAGCAAGTGCTCTTTTATTATACGCCGGCTGACCTCCAGCGGATACTGCTGCACCTGAACATCACCTACGGACTGAACATTTCGAACGAACATTCGTGCGAAAACTGCCGCAACCGTTCGCACGTCTCTATGCCTGCCTGGAATTCGATCCGCAACTTTTTCATCAACACCAACAACTACCTGCGCGACGAGGATTTCCACCGCGACGAGACGGCCGAGAACATCAAAATGACCGAATTGATCTACCTCATCGCCTCGCACGAAGACTGCTGCCTGAAGAGCAAACTGCTGAGCAACGTCGACGCGGCCAAGGAGAATTTCGAACAGATCGTCTACGACCACATCTTCAAGGATATTTCGATCGAAGAACTTTCGAAGCTGACGAACCGTTCGCTCACCTCGTTCAAAAAGGAATTCCGGCGCCATTTCATGATGCCGCCCCACAAATGGTACATCCGCCAACGCCTGATGCATTCGCGTCTGCTGCTGATTTCGACTTCGAAGTCGATTTCGGAAATCGGCAATGCCTGTACATTCCCCAACACGTCGCACTTTATTAAACTTTTCAAAAAGGAGTACCAGATGACGCCGGCCGCTTACCGGAACCGCCACATCACTTCGCTCGCTCCCGAGGCGCAGCCCGCCGCTAAGGAAACCGAGGAAATCCGCGAGGCGTTATAGTTCGCAACTTACAAAACCGTTAGTATTTTAAAATTTTTAATTATAATTTAAAAGATTTTTTTCGGTTAGGTTAAAAAAATGTTACAAAAGATTTGGAAGATTGTGATTTTCCATTTATCTTTGTATAACAAAACGTGGGATTCTCCCACTCTCATTAACCTAACTAACCTAACCAGAGGGGTTTGCTACTGCCAGGCAGCAAACCCCTTTCTCTGTGCAAAAAAGTCCTCCGGCAGTATCCGATATTGAATAATTGCGATTTTCGAGGCCGCATTTTTTATTTTTTTAATTGCATACTGCGAATACCGCCGCCGGCGAAACCCGAAAACAGCCCGGGGAAAGGCCCGGAGCAGGCAAACCCGCGAAGAGGCGTATCAGGAACGAGATGCCGAAAGAAAATAGGGCATTCATAGGAATTATCAATTATTTTTTCGTATTTTTGCATCAATTGGAAAATAATGAACTTAAATGCCGAAGTTTTATGACAAGGTAGATGTACTGAAAAAACCAGGATGGTTGAAGATCCGGCTCCACCGCACCCCGGAATATGCCGAGGTACAGCAAATAGTCGACAAACATGCGTTGCATACGATTTGCAGCAGCGGCATGTGTCCGAACAAGGCCGAATGCTGGAGCCGCAGAACCGCAACCTTCATGATCCTGGGAGACATCTGCACCCGAGGCTGCCGCTTCTGTGCAACGAAAACAGGACACCCCCTTGCCCCCGACGCCGAGGAACCCCGACGGGTCGCCGAAAGCGTCGCACTGATGAAACTGAGGTATGTCGTCGTTACTTCTGTGACGCGTGACGACCTGCCTGACGGCGGTGCCGCACACTGGGCCCAAACCGTCCGCGCCATCCGCACACAGAATCCCGGCGCCGTAATTGAGCTCCTTATTCCCGATCTCGACGCACAGCCCGCCCCGCTGGACGTGGTCGTCGCGTCGAAGCCCGATATAATCGGGCACAACATCGAAACCGTCGAGCGGCTGACCCCGGTGGTGCGTTCCAAGGCAAAGTACCGTACGAGCCTGGAAACCCTGCGCTACCTCAGTGCACAGGGCGTCGCAACGAAAAGCGGACTGATGGTCGGACTTGGCGAGAGCGATGATGAAGTATTACAAACCCTGCACGACCTGCGCGACGCAGGCGTGGGGATCGTAACACTCGGTCAGTACCTTCGTCCCACTCTGGAGCACTACCCCGTTGCGGCGTACATCACTCCCGAAAAATTCGAATGGTACAGACTCCGGGCGCTGGAAATGGGTTTCAGCTACTGCGCGAGCGCACCTCTGGTCCGCTCGTCGTACATGGCCGAAGAAGCCCTGCGAAGCGTAAAAAGTTTGTAGCGATGAAAGCCTACTGCCGGGACCTCGGACGCATGGACTACAAAACCTGCTGGGAATTGCAGCAGGGACTGTTCGATGCCCTGGTAGCCCGCAAGGCAGCCTGCAAGGGCGCAACGAAACAGGTGGCGGCACCCCTGGCGGCAAACGCCGGCACTGCGGAAGCAAGTAAGGCATCCGCGCGGGAGCCGGCACAGCGATCGGCAGAGGCAATGCCCAGCAAGGCGGGAACGCAATCCGGCAAAGGGTTGGAATCCCCAACGGGCAGCGTATCCGCAGCAGAGGGCGTCGAACCGTCAGGCGCCACCGGAGAAGGCTCCGCCAGCGCAGGCACGATCCTTTTGGTGGAACACCCGCCGGTATACACACTCGGCAAAAGCGGCCATGCCGAAAACCTGCTGATAGGCCGCGAAGCGCTCGAAGCGATGGGCGCACAGTTCTTTCACATCGACAGAGGGGGCGACATCACCTTCCACGGCCCGGGGCAGCTGGTCTGCTATCCGATCCTCGACCTCGAATGTCTGGGCATCGGGCTGAGGGACTACATCGGGGCACTGGAAGAGGCCGTCATCCGTACCGTGGCGGTATACGGCATCACCGCCGGCCGCATGGCAGGCGCCTCGGGGGTCTGGATCGGCCCCGGAATCGGCGGGGGAACAGGGAGCCGGACAACCGCCTGCCGCGGAGATAACGGCGGCGGCAACTGCAACATCGGCGGTAACTGCGGCAACAAAAGCGTCGGCGGCAAAAGCGGCGACAGCGGCGAAAACCGCAACGAGGCAGGAACCTGCGATAGCGGCAGAATCTGCGATAGCGAAATCGGCGTCGGGAACCGGGCATCCGCAAGGGTGCCGCGCAAGATTTGCGCAATAGGTGTCCGGTCGTCACGTTATATCACCATGCACGGGTTCGCGCTGAACGTCACGACCGACCTCGGGTGGTTCACGCGCATCAACCCCTGCGGGTTTACCGACCGGGGAGTGACCTCGATCGAACGGGAAACGGGTCGCAAGGCCCCGATGGGCGAAGTAAAGTCGCTCGTTGTCAAATTTTTAAGTGAGATATTAAATGTTAGAATATATAAATAGTAAATCGTATGCCTATAGAAAAACGATGGGTAGTGAAACCGCAGGGCGATTCCGAGGCGGTGGCGAAGCTCGCTGCCGTGCTCAGGATTTCTCCCGTGCTGGCGAACCTGCTCGTACAGAGAGGCATAGACACCGTAGAAAAGGCGGACAAGTTCTTTAAACCCAGTCTCGCCGACCTCCACGACCCGTTCCTGATGAAGGACATGGACAAGGCGGTCGAGCGGGTCGAGCAGGCCGTTCGTAACAATGAGAAGATCATGGTTTACGGCGACTACGACGTGGACGGCTGTACGGCCGTTGCACTGGTGTACAAGTTCCTGCGCCAGATCGGGCATAAAAACCTGATGTTCTACATCCCCGACCGCTATACCGAAGGTTACGGTATCTCGGTCAAGGGCATCGACCTGGCAGCCCGCAAGGGCGTAGGTCTTATCATCGCCTTGGACTGCGGTATCAAAGCCACGGAAAAGGTAGTCTATGCAAAGACGAAGGGCGTGGATTTCATCATCTGCGACCATCACCTCCCGGCCGAGGAAATTCCCCGTGCCGTAGCTGTCCTCGATCCCAAGCGGGTCGATTGTTCCTATCCGTTCGACGAATTGTCGGGTTGCGGCGTGGGCTTCAAGCTCGTGCAGGCCTATGCGCAGAAAAACCGGATCCCGTTCGAACAGATCAGCCCGCTGTTAGACCTGCTGGTCGTGAGCATCGCTTCGGATATCGTACCCCTGGTGGGCGAAAACCGTATCCTTGCCCATTTCGGGTTGAAAGACCTCAACCGCGAACCGTCGAAAGGATTGCTGTCGATCATCAAGATCTGCGGCCTGGACAAGCACAACATCACCATCGACGACATCGTCTTCAAGATCGGGCCGCGTATCAACGCCGCCGGGCGCATGCGGATGGACGAGAACGACGAAAACGCCTCGCCCTCGGGCGGGCACGCGGCCGTCGAGCTGCTGATCGAAGGCAACGAAAGCATCGCCGCGGAGTTCGGGAACGTCATCGACGCCTACAACCAGGATCGCAAGTCGATCGACCGTTCGGTGACGCAGGAAGCGCACGATTTTATCGAGCGCAACCCCGCAATGAAAGAGCTGAAGAGCACGGTGATCTACAATCCCAAGTGGATGAAGGGCATCGTGGGAATCGTCGCCTCGCGCCTGATCGAGACCTACTACCGGCCGACGGTGGTGCTGACGATGAGCAACGGCTTCGTGACGGGGTCGGCACGCTCGGTACCGGGCTTCGACCTTTACCAGGCCGTGGAGTCGTGCTCGGATCTGCTGGAGAACTTCGGCGGGCATATGTATGCCGCCGGGCTGACGATGCGACCCGAGAACGTCGAGGAATTCACGCGCAGGTTCAACGCCTATGTCGAGGAGAACATCGACCCGCAGATGCTCATGCCGCAGGTGGATATCGACAGCGAACTGCTCTTCTCGGACATCACCCCCGCGTTCCGCAAAGACCTCAACCGCTTCCAGCCTTTCGGCCCCGGCAACACCGCCCCGGTCTTCGCGACCTACGGCGTAAGCAACCACGGCGACGCCAAACTGGTCGGCATGGAGTGCGAGCACCTGCGCATGGATTTGATCCAGCGGCAGAAACCCAACACGAAGATCCAGTCGATCGCCTTCCAGCAACCCACGCATTACGAATGGGTGCGCTCGGGACGCCCGATCGACGTATGCTACCAGATCGTAGAGAACCACTACCGGGGGACGGTAACCACCCAACTCCGCATCAAGGACATCAAACCGGTCATGAACCGATAACTTTACATAAGAAGGGAGGGGGCTGTCTTCCGGCAGCCCCCTCCCGCTATTTTTGCGTCATGCACTACTCCCTTGCGTCCCTTTTTCCCATGAACATCCCGACCACCCGGCTCGGCCTCCGGCCCCGGCCCTTCATATGGGTCTTACTTTTAGGCTGCATTTTAGCATACCCCCTCGCACCGGCCGTCAGCAGCCCTTCCGGCGACAAGCGCGATTATATACTGGTCATCAACACCTATGCGGAATCGACCCCGTGGAGCAGAGGCATTATTACCGACATCACGGCGCGCGTCGAGCAGATCGAAAACCTGGAACTCTACACCGAGCATATAAACCTGCTGTTGGTAGATTCCCCTCGGGAAATCGAGACCTTCGAGACGAACCTCCTGCGAGAATACGGCAAAAAACCACCCCGGGCCCTGGTGCTGATCGGAACCCCTACGGCGCTGCTGCGCAATTTCATTAACAGCATATGGAAAGGCATTCCGACCATCGTATGCGCAGAACAGGATTTTGTCGGGCCGGATAAATATTACCAGAAAAGGCTTCCCATTCCGGCCTCGGAACAGGTACCTCTGCGGACACTGGCAGACCGGGACAATCTGACCCTGCTTTATTCGCCGGCCTATCTCGACCAGAGTATCGACCTGATGAAGCGCATACTGCCCGGCATGGATCGGCTCATATTCATAGACGACGCACGCTACGTCAACCGGCAAACGGAACACGACCTCGCGGAACTGCTCGACTCGAAGTACGGCGGCATAAAATACACGGTTTATTCGGCCGATGAGATCGGGATAGACCAACTGCTCGATTCGCTGAGTACGGTCGACGTAAAACGCACCGGCGTGCTCTTCTCCTCGTGGCATTACCTGAAGAACATGTCCGGGCGCAACGAAATCATGACCAACCCGTTCAAGATCATCGCCAGTTCGTCCGTACCGTTGTTCTCGCTGCGTCCGACGGGACTCAAGAGCAGCGGCATGATCGGAGGTTACGTATACGACGAAAACGAATATTCCGACCGGCTGATAGCTACCGTAAACGCAGTGCTGGAGGGCAAGCAGCCGCGCGACATTCCCTTTTACACCCCCGTCCGAGTACAACCCGTCTTCAACTATCCGGTACTGCTCCGGCACAACATCTCCCCGAACACCTGCCCGACGAACACTCTGTTTTTCGACAAACCGGCCTCGTTCATGGAGCGGTATAAAACATGGATCGGCGTCTGCGGCGGTATTTTCCTGTTATTCCTCATCTTCCAGCAATGGAGGATCGCCGTCCTGCGCAAAGTCGACGCAGCCCACCAGAAGGAGCGGGAAACCCAGGCCACATATTCGCACCTGTTCAACAACATGCCGATCCTGTATATGCAGGAACGGGCCGTGTTCGACGCACAGGGAACGGCCATAGACACTGTTTACGTCGATGTAAACGCCTATTTCGAACATTCTTTCTACCGCAAGGACGATGTGATCGGCAAATCCGGATCGACGGTTTTTCCCGAGTCGCAGTCCCAATTCATGCCGATCATCGACATCGTCCTGAAGGAAAAGCGGAGCATCACCTTCCCGTATTACCACAAACCGGTGGATATCTTCTACGAAGTCGTCATCTGCCCCTCATACCGAAAGGACTCGGTCGACATTTTCTGCATCGACAGCACGGCCCTGCACAACGCCCAGAAAAAGGTGGATTCGGTGAACCGGAAACTCGCATTGGCGCTCAACGTGGCCAACATCATCCCCTGGAAATGGGATCTTACGAACCACACTATCCTGTGCGACCTCAACAAGGCGGCCAAGATGGCCGCCGGAATGTCGCTGGCAAACAACGCCTCGCTTGCGGTGGACGAGGAGTGCTACTTCTCGAAAGTCCACAAGGAAGACCGGGAACGCGTCCGCGCAGCTTACAGGAACCTGATCGAAGGGCATACGGAGAAGGTCTGCGAAGAGTTCCGCGTCGTATCCAACGAGAGCGGGCACTGGCACATGGAGTGGGTCGAGGCACAGGCCACGGTCGAAACCCGCGACTGCGATGGCAGGCCGCTGTCGCTGGTCGGGACATCGCTCGTGATCTCCGAACGCAAACAGATGGAGCAGGAGCTGCTCACCGCACGCGACCGTGCCGAAGAGTCGAACCGCCTGAAATCGGCATTCCTGGCCAACATGAGCCACGAGATACGCACGCCGCTCAATGCCATCGTCGGGTTTTCGGGCATCCTTGCCTCGACGGACGAAGAGCAGGAAAAGCAGGAATACATGTCGATCATCGAAAGCAACAATACGTTGTTGCTGCAACTCATCAGCGATATCCTCGACCTTTCGAAGATCGAGGCCGGGACGCTCGAATTCGTCCATACGGATTTCGAACTGAACAAGCTGATGCGCGAGAAAGAGAACGTCATGAGGCTGAAAACCGACCAAAACGTGGAGCTGGTATTCGAACAGCGGTATGAAACCTGCCACGTCCGCACCGACCGCAACCGCCTTTCGCAGCTGATGATAAACCTGCTGACGAACGCCGCGAAATTCACGCACCGGGGATCGATCCGCTTCGGCTACGAACTCCGTGCCGGACAACTCTATTTCTGGGTTGCGGACACCGGCTGCGGTATCCCCGCCGAACGGAAGGACGCAGTCTTCGAGCGCTTCGTCAAACTCAACTCGTTCAAGCAGGGCACGGGGCTCGGGCTTTCCATCTGCCGGACGATCGTGGAGCATCTGGGTGGGAATATCGGCGTAGAGTCGGAAGAGGGCAAAGGTTCGACCTTTTGGTTCACGCTTCCGTACGTCCCCGGCCAATCGGAACAGGCGGAGGCCCCGGCACAGATACTTCAGGCCATCCCGACGGTCGAGAAGGACAAGCTCGTAATCCTCATCGCCGAGGACAACGAAAGCAATTACCGTCTTTTCGAGTCGATCCTGCGCCATGAATACAAGCTCGTACACGCCTGGAACGGCCGCGAAGCGGTCGATTTATTCAACCGGTACACCCCGCACCTGGTGCTCATGGACATCAACATGCCCGTGATGGACGGCTACGAAGCCACGGCCGAGATCCGCAAACAGTCGGCCGACGTGCCGATCATCGCCGTGACGGCTTTCGCCTTCGCATCCGACGAACAGAAGGTACTCTCGAGCGGATTCGACGGCTACATGCCCAAGCCGATCAACGCCCGGCAACTCAAAACACAGGTACTCGACATGCTTCGCAAGCGCATGACGCTGATTTAAATGGAAAAAGGAAGCCCCGTCGGGAGCTTCCTTTTTCATCGGTGCCCGTATCCGTTCTTACTCCAGGCGGATGATCCGCGCATCGTCGTCCGACCCGGGCAGCGGGGCGGGGGTAAAGTCGGAATACCCCGCCGCAACGGCGCAGAGGGGTTGGCAGTCCGCCGGGATGGGCAGGAAGCTGCGCAGGTAGCCGGCGGCAGTCTCCCCGCCGGGCTCGTCCTTGCGGCGCGGGCGGCCGTCGATGTGCACCCAGCACGAAGCCAGTCCTTCGTCGACACACGCCAGTTGCAGGATGGTCGCCGAGATCGCGGCGTTCTCCCGCCACAGGTCGCTTTTCGTGGTATCGCCCAGCACGACGATCGCCAGCGGGGCACCCTTCATGAACGCCGAACCGTAATCGCGCATGTCGGCCATGCGGGCCACCAGGGCAGGGTCGTCGACCACCACCAGGCGCGTCGTACGGGTATTGCGCGCCGATGGTGCCGACAGAGTCTCGTGCAGGATGCGGTCTACGATCTCACGCGGCACCGCACGCTCCGAGAATTTGCGGATGCTGCGGCGTTTTTCGATCAACTCTTTGAATTCCATCTGTTTTTATATTTTGTGTTTTCGGCCTCTCTTTTGCAAAAATAGTGAAAAATAGGTATATTTGAAATTCTAAAACAACCGTAAAAGCATGGATTACCGATTCACCATAGCCCTTATCTACGATTTCGACGGCACGCTCGCCCCCGGCAACATGCAGGAGTACGACTTCATACCCGCCGTGGGCAAAAGCAACAAGGAATTCTGGACGGAGGCCAACACGCTGGCCGAAGAACAGGATGCCGACATGGTACTGACCTATATGGCACGCATGTTACAGGAAGCCAAGTCGAAAGGGCTGTCGCTGCGGCGCGAGGCATTTCAGGATTCGGGACGCCGCGTGACGCTTTACAAGGGCGTGAAGGAGTGGTTTGCGCGGATCAACGCCTACGGCGCCGCACACGGGATAAGAATCCTGCACTACATCAACTCGTCAGGGATGAAGGAGATCATCGAAGGAACTCAGATCGCACACGAGTTCCGGAAGATCTATGCCTGTTCGTTTCTCTACGACGTCGACGGCATCGCCTACTGGCCCGCCGTGGCGGTCAACTACACCAACAAGACGCAGTTCATCTTCAAGATCAACAAAGGCGTCGAATCGGTATTCGACAGCAAGATGGTGAACCGTTACATCCCCGAAAACGAACGTCCCGTGCCGTTCAAGCACATGATCTACGTGGGCGACGGGACGACCGACATCCCCTGCATGCGGCTGGTGAAAAATTCCGGCGGACATTCGATCGCGGTCTACAACCCCGACCAGAAGGGTGCCCGCAAGGAGATGGCCTCGCTGATCCATGACAACCGCGTAAGCCACGTCTGCCCGGCCGACTATTCCGAAGGCTCGGACATGGACATCCTGGTCAAAACCATCATCGACAAGATCGACCTGGACGACCGGCTCGAAAAACTCGAAGTCGTGAAATAACCCGGCCAGCGGGACGGGAAGCGGATATGCCCGGGACTCCCCGGAGACGGGCAGCGAGGAAAGCCGGGCATCCCGACGAAAGATTCAAGCATCGGAAAAAGAGAATATGGACATTATTTTCGCAACCAACAACGCACACAAGCTCACCGAAGTACAGGCCGTACTGGGGCCCGGATACAAGTTGCTGACACCCCGCGACTGCGGCGTGACGGAGGAGATCCCCGAGGAACAGGATACCCTCGAAGGCAACGCCTCGCAGAAGGCCCATTACCTGCACGAACGCACCGGAATGGATTGCTTCGCCGACGACACGGGGCTCGAAGTCGAAGCGCTGGGCGGGGCCCCGGGCGTACACTCGGCACGCTACGCCACCGACGGGCACGACTTCGCGGCCAACAACCGGCTGCTGCTGAAAAACCTCAAAGGGAAGGCCAACCGCCGGGCACGGTTCCGCACGGTGATATCGCTGCTCCTGGACGGCGAAGAGCACCTTTTCGAAGGGATCGTCGAGGGGCGCATCATCGACCGGGAAACGGGGCACGAGGGATTCGGGTTCGACCCGCTGTTCATCCCCGACGGATACGACCGAACCTTCGCGCAGATGACCACCGGGGAGAAAAACGAAGTGTCGCACCGGGCCCGTGCCGTACGCAAACTCGCCGCGTATTTGCATTCCGTCGAGAAATAAGCGTCTTTACGAAAAACAGGCGGCGCCTCGGCAAATTGCAAGTAAACTTGCTTTTGCCCTCGGCTTGCACTATCTTTGCCGTTCCTATGGAAGAGAGAAATTACAACAAGGTGGAGCGTTTCGACGCCAAGGCCATCGAAGAGCTAAAGCACCACTACACCGAAATACTGCGGTTGCTGGGCGAGGATCCCGCACGCGAAGGGTTGCAGAAGACCCCCGAACGGGTGGCCAAGGCAATGTCGTTCCTGACGAAAGGATATGACGAAAACCCGTTGGAGATCATCCGCTCGGCGACGTTCCGCGAAGAGTACAAGCAGATGGTGCTGGTGAAGGACATCGAACTTTATTCGCTCTGCGAGCATCATATGCTACCGTTCTACGGCAAGGCGCATGTCGCCTACATCCCCAACGGCCATATCACGGGGCTTTCCAAAATAGCCCGTGTGGTGGAGTGCTTCGCCCGCCGCCTGCAGGTACAGGAGAGGCTGACGGTGCAGATCCGCGACTGCATCCAGGAAGCTCTCAACCCGATGGGCGTCGCCGTCGTGATCGAAGCCAGCCATATGTGTATGCAGATGCGGGGCGTCGAAAAGCAGGGTTCGGCCACGACTACCTCGGCATTCACCGGAGTATTCCTCTCGCACCCGCCTACGCGCCAGGAGTTCATGACGCTGATCAGCAACAAATACCGGTAAAATAACGACGGCCGCCCGTTTGCGACGGCCTGCAATCCGATAGAAAAACGCCCGATTCTCGGGCGTTTTTTATTTTTGCGTTTACTGCTTCAGCGGACCTCTTTAGGTGCACAGCGCCCCGAGTTCCCTCCTAAAGGATGAGCCGAATTACAGACGCGGCGCAGGTCCGCGAACAAGCGCCCCCGGATTCGGCGCTGCAATCGTCGGATAAGAGTGTAAATTGAAAGATATGATTGCCTTTATTTCAGCCCCGGAGGAGAGGGCATGGCAGAATTTCGCACAAGCGGCGTCAGAACAGCTCCAACTGGTCGATTCCGGCATTGAACGTCAGCCGGTGGTGAGGCGTAAGCCCGTAACGGCGGATCGCCAGGCGATGTTCGCGGGTCGGATAACCTTTGTTGCGCTCCCAACCGTATTCGGGGAAATCTCCGGCGAGGCGCTCCATATATTCGTCGCGGTGGGTCTTGGCCAGCACCGACGCGGCGGCAATATCCGCATATTTGCCGTCCCCCTTGACGATGCAGCGATACGGAATATCGAGCGTCGTGCGGAACCGGTTGCCGTCGATCGCCAGAAATCCCGGACGGATCGGCAACTCCGCGACCGCCAGCGACATCCCTTCGAACGAAGCGTTCAGGATGTTGATCTGATCGATCCGCTCGGCAGAAACGGCCTTCACGACCCAGGCAAGGGCCTCGCGCTCGACGATCGCACGCAGCAAATCGCGCTGACGCGCGGTCATCTGCTTCGAATCGTTCAGCAACGGATGGCTGAAGTCCGGAGGCAGCATCACCGCAGCGGCAAAAACAGGCCCCGCGAGGCACCCGCGCCCCGCCTCGTCGCACCCGGCTTCGGGCAGCTCTTTCTGGTAGCAATTCTCCAACATCCGAAACAAAGTTATTATCGCACGATTTCGATGCCCCCTTCGAAAACCGACAAGCCAGCGCCGATCTCCGCAAAAACAAGGGAACCCGGGGTGTGCGCCGAAACGCTTCGGACCTCCCCGAAATACCGCACGCATTTTCGCAAAATTAAAAATATCGGCAATCATATCCAATTTTACACCGACGTTTCGATCACCCCGGATTTGCCGGAGCCTCCCCGAAATTCCTCCGAAAAGCAGGAGGCAGGCTTCAGTACGGAACCGTAACTACCGCCCAAGGCGGCAGACAACGGCCGTTCGAGGCAAAGTCCCGGGACCAGAAACAGATCCGGAATAAAATCGTATATGGTTCCAAAATAATTACGGTTTCGTCCGCTTTTTTCCTAATTTTGTAGCCGGGATTATATACTCCAATGTACCTTTGGGGGAGTGTTGCGCCCCGAGTTCCCTCCGAGGAGGAAATTTAGGGGAGGGCAGCCTTACAGGCGCGGCTTCGGACCACGAATAAGCGCCCCTCGGATTCGGCGCTGCAATCGTCGGATAAGAGTGTGCATCGAAAGATATAATTGCCTTTGTAGCGGCCGTTTCCGACAAGCGAACGCAATGCTGAATTTTCGGCACCTTGCCGGGAACAGAAACCGCAGCCCGCATTCGGACAAAACCATCGTCGAACCATGAAACCGGACATTATCCGCCAACCCTTACTGCTGGCCATCGCGTCCATACTGGTCGTCATCGCAGCCGCCATGACGACCGGGACAACTATTTCACCGGCTCCGGAAACGATGATTTCCACCCCGCTGGGTGACCTGATCGGCTTGTTCCAGGAACGATTCCCCCGCTGCTCCCGCATCCTTTGCGGCGGCCTGCTCCTACTGACGGGCATTCTCTGCGGGAGGCTGGCGGTCCGCTACGGACTCTACCCCGTCAGCAGTACGCTGACCATCCCCCTGTACGGACTGGTCGCCTGCGGAATCCTTCTGGGTCGGGAGTATCTGACGGAATCCGTCGCAGCGTTCGTCCTGCTGTTATCGACCCAGAACTTCTTCGCCTGCTTCCGCAACGGCTACGCGATCGGAGCCGTGTTCCGGGCTTCGTTTTTCCTGGGGCTGCTGCCGCTGCTCTATGCCCCGCTGCTTCCCCTGCCGCTGTTGGTCCTGGCCGCAGCATTCTGCTTCCGACGGACCTTGCGCGAAGTCTTCGTATCGCTGTGCAGCGTCGTACTCCCTTTCCTGGCCGTCTGCTACATCGCCTGGGGGCAGGGAGCCAATCCCCTGGATACCCCCGCCGGATTATGGCACTCCTTCGTCAGCGACAGCGGATACCGGATTTTCGCCAATACGCCTCCGCTCGTCCCCGCACTTCTCGGAATCGTCCTTTTCATCGTACTCTGCGCCATCTTCTTCGGACTCATCAGTTTCCGCACGGTAAGCATCAAAGCCCGGGGCATGCTGACCTACACCATCCTGCTCTTTACGGTGACGGGCTGCCTGATAGCGGTACCGAGCGTCACGCCGGGACTGCTGGCCGTCGCAGCCGTACCCGCAGCACTGCTCATGCCCCTGACCTTCATCCGCATCCAACGTACCGTCGGAACTCTGCTGTATCTCATTTTGTACATCACTTGCATTGTAAATATATTGCAATAAAAAACGCGTAAAATGTTGAAATAGTATATATTTTAACATTTTCGATCTAATTTTTTCCTATTTTAATTTGAAATATACAACCTTAGATTGTATATTTGATTCATAATCTTCGATAAAAGGCTATGGACACCGGCCTTCATCGAGCCATAAAATCTTCCGATTATGAACGAATCCTACGACACCCAAACCGTTAATCCGTCGATCGAAAAGTATGTATCGGCCTCCAACAACGGCATCGAAACCCATAAGTTCACCCGCTGCGTGATCGGATATATCCTCAACGGAGAAAAATACGTCTATTACGACGATAAATGCTACAAGTTCTCCCAGGGAGATCTTTTCTTCCTCGGTATGGGTTGCCACTATACCAAAAACATCCCCGCGCAGGGACATCCCTACGAACAGATCCTCGTTCGCTATACCTCGGAAGAGCTGCAACGCATCCTGCTGCACCTCAACATCGCCTACAAGCTGAATATCACCAACAACCACCAGTGCGACGACTGCCGTACCCTGAACCACGCCACGATGCCGGGCTGGAGTTCGATCCGGCGTTTTTTCAGCCACATCGACGATTGCCTCACGGAAGGATCGCTCCTGGACGACCCGACCGCCGAAAACCTCAAAATGACCGAACTGCTCTACCTGATCGTTTCGCACGGGGATTGTTGCATCAAAAGCAAGCTGCTGGGCAACGTCGATGCGGCCCGGGACAACCTCCAGCAAATCGTCTATTCCAACATCTTTTCCGATATTTCGGTCGAGGAGATCGCAAAACGCTGCAACCGCTCCCTGACTTCGTTCAAAAAGGAATTTTTCCGCATCTACGGGACCTCGCCCCACCAATGGCTCATCCGGCAACGCCTGATCCATGCCCGGTTGCTTCTGATCTCGACCGACAAGGCGATCGCCGAAATCGGCACCGCATGCGCCTTTCCCAACACCTCGCACTTCATCAAACTCTTCCGCAAACAATACGGCATGACACCCGCGACCTACCGCAACCGGCATCGCGGACCCGAAGAGTTGCAGCCGACACCGCAAGCCGAAGCCGCCGTACGGGAAACAGCCGTTTCGGTAACGGCGTAACCTCATCCGACCCGACCCGCAAAGGCATGCTTCCGCCTCTGCAAACCGTCCTCTCCCGCACCTCGGGGACGGCGTGGTTCGCTTCGGGCCACCGCCGCGAATTTTCCGGCGGCAGGACACCGATTCGGATAAAATCCTTATCTTTGCGTGGAATCCGTTTTCCGTATCGACCGGCCGCATTTCGGCACGATTCGAACGAATTCGGCTCCGCGTCCGACCTTCACCGTCCCGGACGCGCCATAACGCATACGCCATGGAATTTTTCAATCGCATCATCACTCATTACGGCTGGGAAGGCACGGCCCTCGCGGGCGTCCTTCTGGTCATGTTCGGGATCCAGTTATATTACTACCTGTTCGTTTACGGGCGCATACCCAAATACAAGGACACCCGGCGTCCGGAGATCCTCTCCGAAACCCCTCCGGTATCGGTGGTGATTCCCCTCTTCTCGGAAGATTACGCCTTCGTGGAGGAGATCCTGCCGCTCATCGTCGCCCAGGAGTACCCCGACTTCGAAGTGGTGATCGTCTATGTAGGCCGGGACACCGACTTCTACGACGACCTGGTCCGCATCAAACAGTCGTTCCCACAGATTACGGCCACCAAGATCGAACTGAATCCCCGCTTCCCGATCTCGCCCAAAATGGCGCTCAACGTCGGGATCAAATCGGCCCATTACGAGCACCTTCTCTTCACCACACCGGACGTGTACCCCTCCTCGGACCGCTGGCTCTCGCTCATGGCGAACGGCTTCCGGCGCGGCGAAATCGTGCTCGGCTACTGCGGCATGGAGCGCGGGAAAGGGTTTGCGAGCTACCTGATCCGCACCTGGCGGATGATGCACTCGGTGGACTGGATCTCAAGCGCCGTATGCGGCAGACCCTACCGGGGCATGCGCCAGAACTACGGATTCACCAAGCGGCTCTATTTCGGCGCCAACGGCTTCAGCCACCTCAATATGAATATCGGCGAAGACGATTTGTTCATGTCGCGGATCATCGCCCCCGGCAATGTCAGCGTGGTCCTCTCTCCCCGCGCCACCCTGCGTGAAAAGAGCTGGGGAGGGCTCAAGTGGTGGATCGGCACCCAGCGTTTCTTCGGGGGAGCCATTCCTTTTTATCCCTTGTGGGTCAAGAACTTCATCCAGTGGGAACTGGGCAGCCGCATTCTCTTCTGGCTGGCGGCGATCGTCGCCCTGGCGGTGATGCCCTGGGAATTCAAGATCGCCGCAGGGGTACTGCTGCTCGCGCGTTTTGCGATCGTACTCGTCGAGGCGCGGCGCATCAGCCGCCGCCTGGGTGAAGAGAAAATCTGCGGACGTTACTTCCTGTACGACCTGCTGAGTCCGTTTTTCGCCCTGCTGCTGGGGCTGTTGCTGCTGCGCAAAGACGAGCGGGTATGGAGATAGCCGACTATATCATAGCCGACGACCGGGTGCTCGTGGAGCTGGTATTGCAGGGCGACAACATCGCCTTCGAATACCTTTTCGAGCGTTACAAGGAGGCTATACACCGGCTTTTCATACAGCGCACCAACAACCCCCTGGACGCCGACGACCTGCTGCAGGAAACCTTCATCAAAGTCTATATCAACATCCACCGCTACAACCCGGCCTACACCTTCGGACAGTGGGTTTACACCATCGCCCGGAACACCTTCGTCGATTTCATCCGGCGGCGCCAGGAGGACCTGCCCATCGACGACAAATTCACGGCACCGCCCTCCAACAACCCCACGCCCGAAGAGAACATCATCCGCAAACAGCAGCGCACGCAGATCGAACGCTACCTCCAGGCCATGCCGCCGCGCTACCGACAACTGATCGTCATGCGTTTCTTCGAAGAGTACTCCTACGAAGAGATCGCCATGAAGCTCGAACTCCCGCTGGGCACCGTCAAGACCCAGATCCACCGCGCCCGGGAGCAGATGTGCCGCCTGATCGCCGCAGATGAAAAATCCTGACGTTTCCGACCGGCGAACGCCGCAGAACGAACCACTCCGACCTGCCTAAAAAAAACTTCAACGCCCACAAACCTTATGATTGCCCTGATCGACAAATACTTCCCCGACCTGACCCGCCCGCAGCGCGGGCAATTCGAAGCGCTGTACGCACTGTACGCCGACTGGAACACCAAGATCAACGTGATCTCGCGCAAGGATTTCGACCAACTTTACCTGCGGCACGTGCTGCACTCGCTCTCCATCGCCAAGGTCTGCCCCTTCGCCCCGGGAGCGCGGGTGCTCGACGTGGGGTGCGGCGGCGGCTTCCCGTCCGTTCCGCTGGCGATCCTCTTCCCCGAGGCGCATTTCACGGCCGTGGACTCGATCGGCAAGAAAATCAAGGTCGTACAGGGCGTTGCGGAGGGACTCGGCCTCGCCAACCTCACCCCCCTCTGCGCCCGGGCCGAAACGCTTCCCGAACGGTACGACTATGTGGTTTCCCGCGCCGTGACGGAGATGCCGACCTTCGTCGGCTGGGTCTGGGATAAGATCGACCGGGGGCAAAAGGGCGCCCTGCCCAACGGCATCCTCTACCTCAAGGGCGGCGACCTCGCGGACGAGTTGAGCCGTACCGGTATGAAGTGGACGGAGTACCCGATCCCCGCATTCTTCGACGAAGCGTTCTTCGAAACCAAAAAGGTGGTGTACGCCGCCAAATAAACGGGGATTCACCCGACGACCGTTCCGACTGCCTGGCCATGCAGGAACTGTAAAAGGCCCCGCAGACGAAAGACAGGCCCGATTATGAAATCGTACCGTCCCGATTTTTCGGAATCGCAACTCAAGGCCTCTACCACCGGGAAGGGGCGAGAAGCCGGAACAAACGACCCGAATGCCGCGAAACGGCAGTAGCCGACAGCGGAAAACCATCCGGCAACAGGGAAGGCAGGAAGAACAATGCTAAAAATTCAGAAATTCAAACGACATAGCCTTATGAAAGAAACAGTACTGGTAACGGGCGGCGCCGGATACATCGGATCGCACACGGCCGTCGAGCTGATCCAGGCCGGATTCGATGTGGTGATCGCCGACAACCTCTCGAACTCCGACCTTCAGGCCGTGGAGGGCGTCCGCCGCATCACGAGCGCCGAAGTGCCCTTCGAGCAGATCGACTGCTGCGACCTGCAGGCGATGCGACGGCTGTTCGAACGCCACGAATTCCGTTCGGTCATCCACTTCGCCGCGTCGAAAGCGGTCGGGGAGTCGGTCGCCGAACCGCTCAAATACTACCGCAACAACCTGCTTTCGTTCCTGAACGTCGTGGAGCTGATGTGCGATTTCGGACGGCCCAACATCCTCTTTTCCTCCTCCTGCACCGTATATGGCGAACCCGACGCCCAGCCCGTCACCGAACAGACGCCCCGCAAGCCCGCCACGTCGCCTTACGGCAACACCAAACAGATCTCCGAAGACATCCTGCGCGACGCCGTCGCCGCCCATCCCGGTCTGCGGGGCATCGCCCTGCGCTACTTCAACCCGATCGGCTCGCATCCCTCGGCCCTGATCGGCGAGCTTCCGAGAGGCGTCCCCCAGAACCTGGTCCCCTATGTGACGCAGACCGCCGCCGGGATCCGCGAATGCCTGAGCATCTTCGGCAACGACTATCCGACGCCCGACGGCACCTGCATCCGCGACTACATCGACATCGTCGATCTGGCCCGCGCCCACGTAGCTGCCCTGCACCGCCTGATCGAAGAGCGCGGCGCCACCCCTTACGAGGTCTTCAACGTCGGCACCGGACGGGGCGTTTCGGTGCTGGAGCTGGTCCGCGGATTCGAACGGGCCAACGGACTGAAACTCAACTACCGCTTTGCGCCGCGCCGCGCCGGAGACATCACGGCGATCTGGGCCGATCCCACGCTGGCGAACACCGAACTGGGCTGGACTGCCGAGCGCACGCTCGACCAGACGCTCGCCGCCGCCTGGGCCTGGGAGAAGCACATTCGGGGAATTAAAAATTAAAAATGAAAAATTAAAAATTGGGCGAGTCCCGACTCTGATAAAGTCGAGGCTCGCTTTTACA
>ERZ860264.437-NODE-437-length-38201-cov-5.683112_pt1 | contig 38201 bp, 28 predicted proteins | sample MGYA00509980_ERZ860264 | MGnify/ENA primary metagenome ERZ860264 (study PRJEB30046, sample SAMN00715212) | human gut metagenome | study: EMG produced TPA metagenomics assembly of the A metagenome-wide association study of gut microbiota in type 2... | reverse complement strand
CCCTGTGCTGCTGCGTTTCCCCGATATTCTGGACGACCGTATCCGTAAAATTTCCTCTTGCTTCCAGAAGGCTGCAGAGGAGTACCGGTACACCGGGCAGAACTTTGTGGTATATCCCATCAAGGTGAACCAGATGCGTCAGGTAGTGGAGGAAATAGTGAGTCACGGCAACAAGTACAACATCGGACTGGAGGCCGGTTCCAAACCTGAACTTCATGCCGTTCTGGCTGTCAACACCCACGAAAACTCCATTATTATCTGCAACGGCTATAAGGACGACAACTACGTGGAACTTGCCCTGTTGGCTCAGAAAATGGGACGCCGTATCTTCCTGGTGGTGGAGAAGCTCAACGAATTGCGTATAATAGCCAAGATAGCCCGCAAACTCAACATTGAGCCCAACATAGGTATCCGTATCAAACTTACCAGCTCCGGCTCCGGCAAGTGGGAGGAGAGTGGCGGTGATGTCAGCAAGTTCGGCCTCAATTCCTCCGAACTGCTTGAGGCCCTTGAGTTCCTGGAGCAGAATAATATGACCGGCTGCCTGAAGCTGATACATTTCCACATAGGCAGTCAGATAACCAAAATACGTCGAATCAAGAACGCGCTCAGGGAGGCGATGCAGTTCTATGTGCAGCTTACCCGCATGGGCTTCAATATCGATTTCGTCGATATAGGCGGAGGTCTCGGTGTGGATTACGACGGCACACGTTCCTCTATGGGCGAGAACTCCATGAACTATTCCATACAGGAGTACGTCAACGACTCTGTTTCCGCTCTTGTTGATGTGTGTGTCAAGAATGAACTGCCGCAGCCTAATATTATAACGGAGAGCGGGCGTTCCCTTACCGCGCACCACTCGATACTCGTAATCGAGGCCTTGGCGGCTACGGCGTTGCCCGAATGGGATGACAATATGGAGATAGGGGAGGATGCGCACGAACTCTCAAAGGAACTCTACAATATATGGGACAAGATAAATGCCTCTCGTGTGTTCGAGGACTGGCACGATGCCCTTCAGATACGGGAAGAGGCTCTTGAGCTGTTCAGTCTCGGCATGCTTGACCTGCGCACTCGCGCGCAGATAGAGAAGCTCTTTTGGAGCGTAGCCCGTGATGTCATGTCTATAACGAAGTCCATGAAGCATCCTCCTGAAGAATTGCAGAAAGTGGCGCGTATGCTCCCGGAGAAGTATTTCTGTAACTTCTCTTTGTTCCAGAGCCTTCCCGACTCCTGGGCGATTGACCAGATTTTCCCCATTATGCCGTTGCAGAGACTTGACGAGAAGCCTACTCAACAGGCAACGCTCCAGGATGTGACCTGTGACTCCGACGGTAAAATCAGTCACTTCGTTTCTCCGCAGGGCATATCGCGTTCCTTGCCTGTTCACAAATTGAGGGATAATGAAAGTTATTACATAGGTGTTTTCCTTGTAGGCGCTTATCAGGAGATACTCGGTGATATGCACAATCTGTTTGGCGATACCAATGCCGTACACATCTCTGTAAAAGGGGACAAGTATGCTATTGAGCAAATCATAGATGGCGAGACCGTAGCCGATGTGCTTGATTATGTGGAGTACAATCCCAAGAGGCTGGTGCGTAACTTGGAAAGCTGGGTCACTTCCTGTATGAAGTCCGGCAAGATAAGTGCCGAGGAAGGCCGCCAATTCCTCAATAATTATAAATCCGGCCTCTACGGCTACACCTATCTGGAGTGATGCGTTATTTCCTGCATCTGGCATATAACGGGGCCTCCTACTGCGGCTGGCAGCGTCAGCCAAATGCTCTCGGTGTGCAGCAAGTCATAGAGGATGCCCTTACCACTGTTTTGCGTACTCCCGTTCCTATTGTAGGAGCGGGACGTACGGATGCCGGGGTACACGCCGCCTGTATGTACGCGCATTTTGATACCGAAGCGCCGATAGCTGATTCCACCTCTTTTCTGCGTAGCCTTAACCATTTGTGCGGTAAGGATATAGCTATATATGACCTGATTGCGGTGGCTCCCGATGCACATGCCCGTTTCGATGCTGTGGCCCGCACGTACAAGTACTATGTCAGTCCGTGCAAGACTCCGTTTATGTACCCGTATTGCTGGATTCTGCCCGGTAAAATTGATTACGAGGCCATGAACCGTGCCGCCGCCATTTTGCAGGACACTGACGACTTCACATCCTTTGCCAAGCTACATTCCGATGCCAAGACCAATATATGCCGGGTCACCCAAGCGCATTGGCAAAAAGAAGGGGACTTGTGGGTGTTCACAATAACCGCCGACCGCTTTCTGCGTAATATGGTCCGGGCTGTTGTGGGTACTCTGATTGAAGTGGGCCGAGGCAAACTTACCATTGACTCATTCCGCGAAGTAATAGCTGCCAGGAATCGCTGTGAGGCCGGTGCCTCCGTTCCGCCTCAGGCACTGTTCCTGTACGGCATTTCCTATCCATATCTCCCGTAAATTTTTGACTACCACTTTATTGTGGTTGCTTTGAGAGGCAATCGACGAATTGTCGGGGTAATCTGATGTTGGGTACGCGCAATGCCTGTTGGAAGAGGGGTGCTATCTCCTCGTCGTCGAATCCGGCTATGCCACATCCTATCCTTGTTACGTAAAATGTCAGTTCAGGTCTGCTTTTTGCAAATTCGATGAAGCGGTCTACATGGGGTTTAATGGTCTCCACACCTCCTTGCATGGTAGGGATGGCATACGAATTGCCCTGAAGACCTTCCCCTTGTCTCCAGACAGCTCCGAAACGGTTGAGGGCGACACGTGCGGCACCTCCGGCATGAAGCCCGCTAAGATTGCTGCCGAACACAAATATTTCATTCTTTCCCAAACATTCAATTATGTCCGGAGTGAATCGGGCGTCCAGGTTACGGTCTATTACTCCGTATGTGTTGGAATTCGATTTAATCATGGCTTTTATCCGGATTCATAAGCAATGAACCCTGCAGGGTTCATTGCTTATGTGTCTCTGTCAGAGGAGACTGAAGGTGTCCGCGTCTCGCCAGGCCGGAAATTTGTTGCGGAAGGAAGCGAGTCTGTCAGGGTCTAAGGAAGCATAGATTAGCCCCGTGTCCGGGTCAGTCACTCCTAAGTGTTTGCCTTTGAAATCAATTATCGCCGAGGAGCCGTCATACTCAAACCCGTGATTGTCAGTGCCTCGGCAATCCACACCGAGTACGTATGCCTCATTCTCTATAGCACGGGCGGTGAGCAGGCTGTTCCATGCGGATACACGGGAAACGGGCCAGTTGGCTACAGCAATAAGCACATCGTATTCGTTGTTACGGTTGCGGCACCACACGGGAAACCGGATGTCGTAGCACACAATCATGGCTATATTCCAACCTCTGAACCGGACGCTCCGACGTGTGGTTCCCGGAGAAAAGACTTTGTCTTCTCCTGCCATCGTGAATAGGTGGCGTTTGTCGGCAAAGGATTCCTCTCCGTTTGGCTCGATAAGGAATGCACGGTTGCATAGCAGGCCGCCGGTGTCGGCTATGAAACTGCCGGCGATGGCAAAGCCGTACTTACGGCTCAACGCCTTGATGGTGTCTATGGTCTTGCCGGTGTTACGCTCGGACATGACCCGCACCTGCTCTTTGTCCATGCCGGCGGGGAATCCGGTGGAAAATGTTTCGGGCAGAATGAGCAAGTCTGTCTGAGGGTGTACCTTCTGGGTTATTGAGATGAGTGTGTCTATATTGGCTGCTTTGTCCCCCCATTTTATATCCTGAGGGTACAAAGCGACGTTAAGCGGTTTGGGAGTCATGTCGGGATAGGTGTTCAGGAGTGAGCTTTGTTTTCAGCCTTCACCTGCTCCGGTATTGCGGCGTTAAACTTTTTGACAGCGGCGTTAAGCGTTTCTGAAAACTCCTTGTTGGCTTTCTTGTATAGGGCTTTGTAGAAAACGCGGCGGGCGTTTTTGTAGCCGCCTTCCGGGAAGGCGCCGGGTGTCTTGTCAAATTTCACCCCTGTCTTGATTATGGCCAGTTCGCCTGCCTTTAGTACCTCTATCACAGCGTCCTGCACAGCGTTGCAGTCTACACTATCCAGGCAGCAGATGTCCATCATGTCCTGGCATACAGCATTTGTCACAGCTGTTATATACTTCTTGAAATCTCTTTTATTAGCCATTGTATTAATGTATATTTAACTATTGAATTAACGTTTGTAGACAGCGTTTTGTGCGCCGGGACAACTATTATTCCCTGTTCTTGTTTCTGGCGGCATCGATTCGCAGCAAAATAAAGAGGAGAATGGTAAATCCCCAGAGGGCGGAGCCTCCGTAGCTGAAGAAGGGGAGCGGTATGCCGATTACAGGGCATAATCCTATCACCATTCCTATGTTGATGCAGATGTGGAATATCAGGTAAGAGGCCACGCAGTAGGCGTAGACTCTACCGAAAATGTTCGGTTGTCGCTCGGCTATATGGATTACGCGCAATATAAGTGCCAGGAACAGTCCTAAGACGATGACCGAGCCGATGAAGCCTTCTTCCTCACCTATAGTGCAGAAAATAAAGTCGGTGTGCTGTTCCGGAACATATTTGAGTTTGGTTTGTGTACCTTCCAGAAATCCTTTGCCCTGCAGACCGCCTGAGCCGATGGCTATGAGGCTTTGGTTAACGTTATATCCGGCCCCTTTGATGTTGTCTTCTATGCCGAGAGCTACCTTGATACGGTTCTGCTGATGGTCTCCGAGTACCTGGGTGAATACGTAGTTGACGGAGAACATAAACATTACAGACGCCACGACGAAGCCTATTGATACCATGTATTTGGATAGACGTCGGCTGAACATAACCAGCACCACATATAACAAGGCTACGCAAATGGCGGTCATGAAGTAAGCCAGTGCGTTTATTTCTATGCCGAAGTAAGCGAGTATTCCTACAATCAAGCCTGAACCGGCGAACCATGCGAGGACTATACCTGCCACTTTGGAGTTCTTGCAGAAGAAATAGAGCATGGCCACAAAAATGACCATGACGGCTATGAAGACCACGAACTGACCCATAGGCAGTCCCAGTATGATGGGCGTAGTGTACTTGACTGTGACTACAAACCATGCAATGGCGCAGACAAAAGAGAGCAGAACCATGCCGCTCATACCTTCGCGATAGAGTACGAATATCAGCGAAATATACACCAGGGCGCTTCCCGTCTCGTTCTGCATCAGGATGAGAGAGATGGGCAGGAAAATTATTATCAGCGCTCTGAAGTAGTTGCTCACTTTGGCGTTGAGGCTGAAGTTGTAGCTGCTGAATAGTTTTGCAAGAGCCAATGCGGTGGCGAATTTTCCAAATTCCGCCGGTTGCAGGCTGACCGGGCCGAAAACAAGCCACGAGCGGGACCCCTTTATGTCCGGCGCTACTGCTATCGTCACCATAAGTAGCAGAATTACAGCTCCGTAGATGGCGTATGCGTATGTGTCAAACACTCGCGAATCTATATTAAGGATTGCAATTCCAAGTATAAGCGACAGACCAATCCATGTGACCTGTTTGCCGCTGAATTCGGTGAAATCGAATATTGAAGCGTTGTCAAAGTCGTAGCTTGCCGCATAGATGCTCACCACTCCTGCCGATACGAGCAGCAGGTAGAGGATTAGCGTCAGCCAGTCCAGGTTGTGTACCACTGAGGATTTCTGTGTTGTAGCCGGAGTTTCCACTTTTCCTATTCTTGAGTATCTTTTTTATCTTGTTTTACAGCTACCCTTGCGTTCATCATCTGTTCTTCCATGCCCTTGAGCGAGGGGCGAATCTGACGTTTCAGGTATTTCTCTATCATAAGGGTTCCGATAGGAACACCGAAGGCAGCTCCGTATCCGGCGTTCTCCACGTATACGGCAACTGCAATCTTGGGGTCGCGGTAGGGGGCAAAACCCATGAAGGCGGAGTGGTCGGCGCCGTGCGGGTTCTGTGCTGTACCTGTCTTGCCGCATACTTCAATGTCAGGCAGGTTGGCTTTCTTGCAGGTACCGCCCAATACAGCCATTCGCATACCTTCTGCCACCGCTTCATACCACTCTTTTTTGATATGCGGTGTGTGCTTCACCCGGAACTGAGACGGCAGTACGGTGTCCTGGATTTCCTTTACCACGTGAGGCGTGTAATACCACCCTCGGTTGGCTATCTGGGCGGCGAGGTTTGCAATCTGTATGGGAGTGGCGAGTACTTCACCCTGACCTATGGAGACAGAAATAATGCTGTTGCCGCTCCACTTTTTCAGCGCGTCGGTATAGTATTCGGCATTGGGTATGAAACCTCTGCTTTCGGAGGGGAGGTCAACTCCGAGTTTGTATCCGTAACCCATCTCCACCAGATAATTCTTCCACTTCGTGAGTTGTTCGGAGGCTGTGGTTCCGGGTTTGTCTATCAAGTATTTGAACCCCCAGCAGAAAAAGGCGTTGCAAGAGGTCTGAAGGGCCGGTTTCAGCGCGATGGGGGACCCGTGAGGATGACAGCCAACAGTGAGCCCGTTGCGGTATCCGCGTGCGCACGGGAATGTGGTGGAGGTGGTTATGATGCCCTCCTGAAGCAGAATCATGCCTTGTGTGGGCTTGAAAGTTGAGCCGGGAGGATATGCCGCCTGAAGCGCCCTGTCAAAAAGGGGTTTCCGAGGGTCTTTCACCAGCTCTGCATAGTGCTTGCCACGCTCGCGACCAAGAAGTAGAGAAGGGTCATAGGATGGTGCGGTGACCAAAGCGAGTATCTCTCCTGTCGAGGGTTCTATGCAGACTATGGCGCCATTCTTGCCGGCCATCAGAGCCTCGCCGTATTCCTGCAACTCAATGTCAATGGACAGGGTGAGATTGCGGCCTGAGCGGGGAGAGACGTCATATCTCCCATCCTCATACTTGCCTTTTACCCGGCCAAGGGCATCCTTCATCAGAATCTCTTCGCCTTTCACTCCTCGCAGATATGTCTCGTAACTCTTTTCAACGCCGAGGTCACCGGTATAGTCACCGCTGCGGTAGTATCCGTCACGTTCCAGGTCTGCCGCTGACACTTCACGTATGTTGCCCAGCACATTGGCCGCCACATGGTGGGCATATTGGCGTATGGTGCGCTTCTGTATGTAGAAACCCGGGAAAAGATACATCTTTTCCTGGAGACGTCCGTAATCCTGTTGCGAGAGGTGAGATATGAGTTTTTGGGCAGTGTAAGCCGAATATCCGGGATTCTTGTGCGTGTCTTTCATATCGGCCCATTTTTCTCTTAGCTGCTCAGGGGTGATTCGCAGAGTGTTGCAAAGGGACAAAGTGTCAAACCCCTCCACATCCTTGGGGATGAGCATGAGGTCGTATGCCGGTTGGTTGAAGACTACCAGCTCGCCGTTACGGTCGTAGATGACGCCTCGGGCAGGGTACAGCGTGCGTTTCAGGAAAGCGTTGCTCTCGGCGCTTATTTTATATGGGTTGTCTCCAAGCTGAAGCCCGATAAGACGATAAATATAGATGCAGACTATCAGGATAATGAAGCCTGCAATCACATATTTGCGTCTTTCCAGTTTATAATCTTTAGCCATTAAGCGTATATCCGAAGTGGTAGGCCGGGTGAGCGAGATTTCCGGTTATTAATGGAAAGTCTTGCTCTTGCTGCCCGTGAGGGCATCGATACCCAGCAACAGTATGAATGAAAGAAATGAACTGGCCGCCATGACGCAGAGAGTGCGTTGCAGATTTACGAATGAGAAATATTCAAGACCGATGGCCAGGATACAATAGATGGGCGTGCAGACAATCAGATACTTAAACAGAGTCCAGAAGCCTAAAACGCCTATGCACGGTGAGACTCCGGCGAGTGCCTCGTCGTTGCCGGTGTAAGAGTGGAACACGGGCCGGCGCACTACTGCCAGTACGGTACAGCTGATAGTATTGACTCCCGGGGTGTCCGAGAAAATGTCAACCACGAAGCCCATAAGAAAAGCGATGGTCAATACCCATTTCACGGACAGGCTCATGGGAAGACGCAGGATAGGATAGAAGAAGATTATGGGTACTGCCACGGAGAAGAGCATGATGCGGTTGCAGATGAGTATCTGTACCAGCATCAGGCACAGAATCATCAGTAAGTATTTGGCTGTGTCTCGTCCCATTATTTATTCTCTTCTGTTTTATCGAATTGCATCAGCGAGTCCAATTCGGCCTTATATTCGTCGATAATGACACGCACGGAGTTTAGCTCGTGGAAGTTGGTGAACAGTCTGACCTTAAGGGTGAAGAAGTTGTCATCCTTGGCCTTGACCTGCGACATGATTACACCCACGGGCAGACCGGGAGGGAAAGTGGAGGAGAACCCGCTGGTAATGATAGTGTCGCCGGTGTGGTAACGCACATGGCGCGGCAGTTCGTCAATGTAAGCGATGTCCGGACTGCCTTCGTGCCAGCGCAGGGTGCCGATTACAGTGGACGAGCCTTTCAGTTTTACGGAAAACTCCTGATTGACGTTGAGCAGCGAGATTACGCGGGAGGCGTTGGGTCCGACGGACCCGACTATGCCGGCCACACCATTGTGAGACAGAACGCCCATGCCCGGGCGTATTCCCGATTTCTCACCCTTGTTTATGGTGAAGTAATTGCATGGGCGGTTCACGCTATTGTTTATCACCGAGGCAATGACAAAGCGGAACCGGTCTTTGGACCTGTAGACGGCATCAGCGGAATCCGGCGGCAGCATGGTCCGCAGACGGTCCATTTCGTTCCTTATGTTCAGCAACTCGTTCTCCAGGGCTGCGTTACGCTGTTGCAGGCCTTCGTTGATGCTGCGCAGATTGAAATATCCGGTCACTCCGTTGGCAGTCTCATAGACGGCGCTGCTTACCGAATTGGCCGAGGTCAGGTATGCGCTTCTCTGGTACATGTTGCCGGTAAACAGCAACATGAATCCCGCCAGCAGATAGACGATGAAGAGCATCGCCGTGCTGTATTTCATTAAAAAGCAGAGAAGTGAACGCACCTTGTTTCAGTATCTGTGTTTCAGTATCTGTGAGTGTATTTACTATCAAGGGGGGATATCCGTATACGGGACATCCCCCACTTGCTTTGAGCGTATTGTCAGGTATTCTTCTGAAGGAAGGAGAAGCGGCGAATATTCTTCAGCGCGACGCCGGTGCCGCGTGCCACGGCCAACAAGGGTTCCTCGGCTATGTGGAACTGGATGCCGAACTTGTCGGTGAAACGCTTGTCAAGCCCACGGAGCAGTGCGCCTCCCCCGGCCAGATAGATGCCGTTCTCGACGATGTCCGTATAAAGTTCGGGCTGTGTGTTCTCAAGAGCGGCGAGGACAGCCGCCTCCATCTTGGAGATGGTCTTGTCCAGGCAGTGCGCTATCTCCTGATAGGAGACGCTCACCTCCATAGGCAGAGCTGTAATCTTGTTGGGACCGCGGACAATGAAGTCTTCGGGCGGGTTGTCAAGCTCTGTTAGGGCGGAGCCTACGTTGATTTTTATTCGCTCGGCCATTCTTTCTCCTACCTTGAGGTTGTGAACCCGGCTCATGTGGTCCTGTATGTCTGAAGTCAGCTCGTTGCCGGCTATTCGGATACTCTTGTTGGAAGCGATGCCCCCTAAGGATATTACTGCAATTTCAGTCGTTCCGCCACCTATATCCACAATCATATTGCCCTGAGGCGCTTCTACGTCAATACCTATGCCGAGGGCCGCGGCCATAGGTTCGGGAATAAGGTAAACCTCGCGCCCTCCGGCCTGCTCGCTGGAGTCCTTGACGGCACGAATCTCAACCTCTGTACTGCCCGAGGGAATACAAACTACCATACGGAGTGAAGGTGCAAACCAGCGGCGCTTGCTGCTCACCAGCTTCACCAGCCCTCGAATCATCTGTTCGGCGGCTGTGTAGTCGGCTATTACACCGTCGCGCAGCGGCCGGATGGTGCGTATGCCCGGCGGCTCCTTGCCTTCCATCTGATGTGCCTGGTCGCCTACGGCAATCACTCGGTCTTTCTTGGTCTCTACAGCCACTACACTCGGCTGGTTGACCACTATCTTATTGTTGTGGATGATAACGGAGTTGGCTGTGCCAAGGTCCATGGCTATCTCCTGAGTGAACGAAAAGAATCCCATTTGGTGATAATTTGTGTTTTAAGTGGAGAGAAAAAGCTCTTTCTTATAACGGGGGAAGAGGCCGTTTTAGTGTTTGAAGTGACGTATGCCGGTCATGGCCATGGCCATATCGTGGGAATCGCAGTAGTCTACGGACTCCTGGTCACGCACGGAGCCTCCGGGATGTACTACCGCAGTGATACCGGCCTTGTCGGCTATCTCCACGCAGTCTGCAAATGGGAAGAAGGCATCGGACGCCATTACGGCACCGTTCAGGTCGAATCCGAAGGCGGTTGCTTTCTCGATGGCCTGTTTCAAAGAGTCTACGCGCGAGGTCTGACCTATTCCGCTGGCACATAGCTGTCCTCCTTTTGCCAAAACGATAGCGTTGCTCTTGCTATGCTTCACAACCTTGAGCGCGAATTCCAGGTCTTCCAGCTCGGTGGCTGTCGGCTGCTTTTGGGAGACGATGCGGAAGTCGGCGGCCTTTTCTACCGAAGTGTCGGCCTGCTGTGCGAGAACACCGTTAAGTGCCGAGCGATAACGCATGGCGGGCAGTGTGAGGTCTTTGGCTACCAGAATAATGCGGTTCTTCTTTGTCTTGAGAATTTCAAGAGCCTCGTCGGAGTATTCGGGAGCGATGATTACCTCCAGAAATATCTTGTTTATTTTCTCTGCTGTGGCCTTATCGACAGGGCCGTTGGCTATGAGGACGCCGCCGAATGCAGACACCGGGTCACAGGCCAGGGCGGCTTCCCAAGCCTCTTCGATTGTGGCGCGGCTGGCTATGCCGCAGGCGTTGTTATGCTTGAGTATAGCGAATGTCGGTGTGTCGAAATCGCTTATCAGAGAAACGGCGGCATCGATATCCAAAAGGTTGTTGTAGGATATTTCTTTGCCGTGTAATTTAGTGAACATAGCGTCAAAGTCTCCGAAATAGCAGGCTTTCTGGTGGGGGTTCTCGCCGTAACGCAGGACGCGGGAGCCGTTTTTGCAGAGGCGCAGGTCAGAGTGCGTGTCGCGGTCAAACCAGTTGAAAATGGCCGAGTCATAGGCGCTGGAGACGGCGAATGCTTCGCGGGCGAAGAATTTGCGTTGTTCCAAAGTGGTAAATGCTCCGTTTTCCTCCAGAATGTTCTGCAACGGACTGTATTGAGCTTTGGATGCTACAATCACGACATCGTTGAAGTTCTTTGCGGCGCCGCGAATCAGGGAGATGCCTCCTATGTCTATTTTCTCGATAATGTCGGCTTCGGAGGCTCCGGAGGCTACTGTATCTTCAAAGGGATAGAGGTCCACGATCACCAGGTCGATGTCGGGGATATCATATTGGGACATCTGCAGACGGTCTCCGTCGTTTTCGCGCCGGCCGAGGATGCCGCCGAACACTTTGGGGTGTAGAGTCTTGACTCTTCCCCCGAGTATGGAGGGATAACCCGTGAGGTCTTCCACGGCGGCGCAGGGAATACCCAGGCCTTCGATAAACGATTGTGTGCCACCGGTGGAGATGAGTTTCACTCCGTTCTGGTGCAGTAACTTTATTATGCGGTCTAACCCATCCTTGTGGAACACGGACACAAGGGCTGACTTGATTTTTTTCTTATCCTCCATAGGTCGTTCAATATTTGTATGTTAGCCTGAATAGAGAGATGCAGGCACACCTCTCTCTATCAGATTAGGGAATGCAAAGTTAATAAAAAAAACTAAAACCGCAATCAGTCAGCCCTCTGTAAATAAAAATTCGCCTTCTTTTATTGCGGTTCCTTTGGACATATCAAGATGTGTCGTGTAATTGTCAGTCAAAGGGTATGAAGGTTGCGGGGTTTCCCCATTCCCAGTCACCTGGACAGCCTATTTGGAAACTGTACATGGCTATTCCGAGGTCCAGCAGCTGGTTTGTGTTTTTTGCGGGAACGTATGCCTGCAGGATGAACCCTTTGCGCGTATATAGCGAGGCGTCGGTTTTTCCCTCCGCCGTGCTGTCGTTGTGCAAGAGCTGAGAGTAGCGTGAGTTTAGGTCTTGTTCGTGTGCGAATTTCTTTTTGTTTTTCTTCTTTTCCGGTTCAAGCGGGTTATATGGGTCATCGGCTTTCTTTATCAGGATACCTACAGGCTGCTTGTTCATTGCCGAAGGGGCGTATGACACGGCTTCAAGTCCTTGCAGCAATTTCGGGAACGCATCGCAAATCTTGTCGGATGAGAACCGGGTGTCCAGAAAATCCATAGGTGTGAGTCCGCTATGGCGGTGGCTCACTTTATGCAGCAGGGAAGCCATGAACGTAGGCTTCTCGTCTTCAGCCTTGTTGCCTATCACTATAAGACAGATGAGCTGTTGGCCCGGTCGCACTCTTGCCTCCACGGCTTTGGGGGAGAATGAGCCGGAGACGAAACAGGTGCCCAGTCCCAGTGAGTATGCTGTCATAAGTACTTGCATGCCGAAGTATCCTGTTCGCTCTATGTAGTCGGCGTAGGATGTATCCGCCACGCAGGCCACATAGTTGCGGGCGTTGCGGAACATACCGTAGCTTTTCGTGACTTGCCTGAAGGGGTCGGGCGAGTCGGTGATGAGCTGGAAATGCAGGCCTGTGCCGTGGGTGTTGACATCGGTTACAGCTGCTTCAAGTGAGCGTATATGCTTGGGCGAGAGGGGTTCGGGGCTGAAGGAGCGCACTGAGTGACGTCCTTTCAGGTCTGAGAGTGTGGGCATCGTGTTTATATTAATCGTGTCGGCTTGCCGTTGCCGTTATGGCACAGGCAAGCCGACAAATGTGGGTATTCAAGTGTTCAGACTATATTTTGGTCTGAACACTTGGGCTTTGATTTTATTCGGGTATATTGATTTCAAACTTCTCAAGGAATGTCATTGTGTCGTGGATATAGTCTGCCATAACCACATCGTCTTCTACGAAAGGCACCTCTTTGCGGTATTCGTCCTTGATGTTCTGCAGGAATGGGGAAGACTTGAGGGGAGCGCGGAAGTCAAGGCCCTGGGCGGCGTTCATCAGCTCGACAGCGAGAACAAATTTCAGGTTGTCGATAATCTTATGCAGTTTGGTCGCGGCGTTGGCACCCATTGACACGAGGTCTTCCTGACCGTTGGAGCTGACGATGGAGTCGCAGGATGCCGGGAAGCTGTACATCTTGTTTTGGCTGACAACGGCGGCGGCGGCGTACTGGGGAATCATGTAGCCGGAGTTGAGGCCGGGCTTGGCGACGAGGAACTCGGGCAGGCCTCTTTGGCCGAGGATGAGCTGAGCCACGCGGCGCTCGGAGATGTTGCCGAGTTCGTGCAGGGCTATACCCATGTAGTCGAAGATGAGTGCGAGGGGCTCGCCGTGGAAGTTACCGCCGCTCACTACCAGGTCAAGGTCGGGGAAGACTGTGGGGTTGTCTGTCACGGAGTTGATTTCAGTGTGAAGCACGTGTGTGACGTGGTGCATGGCATCCTTCACGGCGCCATGTACCTGCGGTATGCAACGGAAGGAGTAGGGGTCCTGTACATGTTTCTTCTCGCGGGCTATGATCTCGCTGCCTTCAAGCATGTTGCGGAATGCTTTGGCGGTCTCTGTCTGACCCTTGTGGGGACGTACGTCCTGGATGCAGGCGAAGAAAGGCTCTATACGGCCGTCGAAAGCCTCGAGGCTCATGGCGCCGATAGCGTCGAAGCAGTGAACCATGTGCCAGCCGTCTATCAGGGCCTTGATGCCGTTGGCGCTCATGAACTGAGTGCCGTTGAGCAGCGCCAGACCCTCTTTGCTCTTCAGCTTGATGGGCTTCCATCCGTAGATGTTTAGTATTTCGGAGCCTTTGAAGCGTTTGCCGTCGTGCATTACCTCGCCTTCGCCGATAAGGGGGAGGAAGAGGTTGGCCAGGGGGGCGAGGTCGCCGGATGCGCCGAGTGAGCCTCGGTCATAGACTACAGGGAGGATGTCGTTGTTGTAGAAGTCCAGGATACGTTGTACCGTCTCGGTCTGCACTCCGCTGAAACCGAAGGAAAGGGCGTGGGCCTTGAGCAGCAGCATCAGCTTGACGATGGTGCCGTCTACGGGTGTGCCTATGGAGCAGGAGTGGCTCTTTACCAGGTTTTCCTGAAGTGTGCCGAGCTGTTCGGGTGTTATGGAACGGTTGCAGAGGGAACCGAAGCCGGTTGTAACGCCATAGATGGGCTTGTCGCTCTCTACGGCTTTTACGTCCAGATAGTTGCGGCAATGCTCTATCTTGGCTATGGCCTTATCGGAGAGTACCAGTTTTGTGCCGTCTTTGAGTATTTTCTCGATGAGGTCGTAAGTAAGCTCGGATGAGCCTATTTCGTATATTTCAAGTTTAGCCATGTTTTTGGTTATTGTAAGTTGGTTGTCAGTCGTTTTCTGCCACCACACGTCCGCGACTTATGACTGTGCGCACACAATTCATGCCCACATAGTATGGTAACATTCGGTAATTGTCGTAATTGAGAATAATGATGTCCGCGTCTTTGCCCGGTTCGAGCGAGCCGGTAGTGTCTGCCAGGTCAAGGGCGGCCGCGCCGTTGAGCGTGAGGGCAGTGATTGTCTCCTCTATAGACATCTGCATATAGATGCAGGCAAGCGCGATAGTCAGGGGGATTGAGCCGGAGAAACAGCTTCCGGGGTTGAGGTCTGTGGCAAGAGCAACGGCGGCGCCGTTGTCTATGAACTTGCGTGCCGGTGCATAAGGTTCGCGCAGGGTAAAGGCTGTGAGGGGGAGCAGGGTGGCCACTGTGCCGGCCTGAGCCATATCTTTTATACCCTTGTCGCTGACATGCAGCAAGTGGTCGGCGGAGACGGCACCTAATTCGGCGGCCAATTCCGCACCGCCCAGCTGTACAATCTCGTCGGCGTGAAGTTTCAGCTTGAATCCGGCTTCGCGCGCTGCCTTGAGGAAGCGGCGGGAATCCTCTATCTCGAACACATTCTTTTCTGTGAATATGTCGCAGAATCGGGCTTTACCCTTGACTGCCGGGAGCATTTCGGAAATCATCAGGTCCACATATTCGGAAGTGCGTCCCGCGTACTCTTTCGGCACGGCATGGGCACCCAGGAAAGTGGATATGACCCTCAGCTTCTGTTCCGGGTCGGAGGCAAGTCGCTCTATTGCTTCAAGCATACGCAGCTCGGTCTCGGTGTTGAGTCCGTAGCCGCTCTTGGCCTCGACTGTTGTGACGCCTGTCTTGACCATACGGTCTATGAACCACTGTGCCTTGGCTACAAAAGCATCCACAGTCTCGCCACGGGTGGCGTTGACAGTACTCTGTATGCCACCTCCGCGCTCCATAATGCTCATGTAGGAGTCACCCTTCAGACGCCACTCGAACTCGTCCGGACGGTAGCCGCCGAAGATGAGGTGAGTGTGGGAGTCCACAAAGCCAGGGAGTACGGCGCGGCCTTCGGCATCAATATGGGTGTACTTATCCGCATCGGATATCTTAGGCATATCAGCCATAGGACCGATGTAGGTAATCACACCCTCCTCTGCTATCAGGGCGCCGTTCTCAATAGTCTGTATATGTCCCATTTCCTCGCCCTTCCGGGCCTTGTGGCCCAGAGGGGTGGAAATGGTGGCATTGGTTATAATCAGTGAGTTCATCACTTGTCGATTACTTCGTTTACTTTCTTTAGGATTTCAGCCTCGCGTTTGCAGGCCTTGTCGGCGATGTCGGCGGCTTCGGCCAGCAGCTTGTCTGCGACTGTACGGTCCTTGAGTCCGGCTGCGTTAATGCGCACGTTTAGCTGGGCACCGAGAACTGCGGAGCGGGCTGCAAGAGCTCCCACGCCGGCATCGCTCACAGAAGCGGGATTGCCTTTGACGGCCATGGCTTCCAGCACATCGAATGTCTCGTAAGCGGCGCGCATTGTGCGCAGAGGCACCTCGGTAGCGTAAAGTGTGGCTTCCTGCAGGGCTGCGGAGCGGGCGGCCTTCTCCTCATCGGTCTTTTTGGGCATCGCGAATACGCCCATTATGCGGTTGAAGGCTTCTGTGTCCTCGTCCACCAGGTGTATGAGGCGGTCCTGAATGTCACGTCCCTTCTCGGCTACGTCGGAGAACTCTTCCCAACGGTCATCCCATCCGGCTTTGTGGGCGGAGAGGTTGGCCACCATTGTGCCGAGGGCAGCGGCGAGGGCACCCATATATGCGGAGATGGAGCCTCCGCCGGGAGCCGGTGACTCGGAAGCTGTCTCGTCGGCGAAGCCTACGCAAGTCATGTCTACTAACTTCTTGGAAGCGTTATTGGCCTCAAGCATATACTCAATGACTTTCTCGCCGGGCTCGAAGGGCTTCAGCTCGTCAAGACCCATGGACTTGACGGCTATCTTGATTATATCGCTCTCGGGAATACCCAGGGAGCGTTGCTGGCGGCGCAGGTAGTGCTTGCCGGCTTCAATTAGCGCGCGCTTGGGGATAAGACCGACAATCTCCGTACCTGTGACACGTATGCCACGGGCGGCAGCCGCACGGGTCACTTCGTCGAATGCCACGTGAAGAGGAGTGTCGTTCATGTTGGTGATGTTCATTGACACTTGAGCGATGCCGTATTCATCGATGAACCAGCCGATAGCTTTGGTACCCTTGAGGGTTCCGGGTATCATTATCGTTTTGCCGTTCTCGTCCTTCATGGGTTTGCCGGTGAGTTTGCCGCCTTCGCGTTTGGGTCGTCCCTTTTCGCGTACGTCGAATGCAATGGCGTTGGCGCGGCGGGTAGAGGTGGTGTTGAGGTTGAAGTTCACGGCAATCAGGAAGTCGCGTGCGCCTACGGCTGTAGCTCCTGTGCGGGCCACGCCCTCGTCAAAGGGACGGTCGCCGAAATCGGGAGCTTTGCCGGCCTTGTTCATCTTCTCGGGCAGAGCCTCGTATTCGCCTTCGCGGCATACGGCCAGGTTCTTGCGCTCGGGAGTGAAGGCAGCAGCCTCATAGCAATATGTAGGTATATTCAGCTCAGTAGCGAAACGCTCGGCGAGCTTGCGTGCCAGCACGGCTGTCTCCTCCAGTGTGATGCCGCTTACGGGGATGAGGGGGCATACATCGGTGGCACCCATACGGGGATGCGCTCCGTGGTGGCCGCGCATATCTATAAGCTCGGCAGCCTTGCGGGCACAACGTATGGCGGCATCCATTACCGGCTCCGGCTCTCCTACGAAAGTGACGACGGTGCGGTTTGTAGCTTCGCCGGGGTCAACGTCCAGCAATTTAACATCTCCGTTTTTCTCGACTTCGGCGGTGATAGCATCAATCACAGCCTTGTCTCGCCCCTCGGAGAAATTGGGCACACATTCAATAATTTGTTTCATCTCTTATTTAAAGGTGTTATTTTACAAGGTTATCAATGAGTTCATCGGAGGCGAGGAAAGGTTCCGTAATCATGAATCCGTCAGCTTCGTGCTTGTCGTTCCAATCGGCTACGGTGCTCATGGCGTTTTCGTTGCGGGCCCATGAACGACGGGCCACACCGCCCATCACATCCCAGAGCATAGCTTTCTTCAAAATGTTGTCTACGCGCTCGGAGCCGTCGCAAACCATGCCGAATCCGCCGTTTATGGCCTTTCCTATACCCACGCCGCCACCGTTGTGGAGGGCTACAAGACTCATGCCTCGGGCGCAGTTGCCGGCGAAGCACTGTACAGCCATATCGGCCATTACGTTTGAACCATCCTTGATGTTGGAAGTCTCACGGAAGGGTGAGTCTGTACCGCTTACGTCGTGGTGGTCGCGGCCAAGCATTATCGGGCCCACTTCACCGTTGCGTACCATCTCGTTGAATTTCAGGGCAATTGCCAGACGTCCAGCAGCATCCTGATAGAGGATACGTGCCTGTGTGCCTACCACCAGGGCGTTCTTTTCGGCATCGCGAATCCAGTTGTAGTTGTCGCGGTCCTGATAGCGACGGTTCACGTCGATACATTCCATAGCGGCATGGTCCGTCTTTATGAGGTCTTCGTGTTTGCCGGAAAGACATACCCAGCGGAAAGGACCGTAGCCGTAATCGAAGAGCATCGGACCCATGATGTCCTCAACGTATGAGGGCCAGATGAAGCCGTCTTTCTCGTCTATGCCGTTGCGGGAAATTTCTTTGACACCGGCATCATAGATAGCCTTCATGAACGAGTTGCCGTAGTCGAAGAAGTAGGTGCCTCGGCCCACAAGTGTCTTGATGGCTTCGAAATGACGTTTCAGGGATTCGTCTATCAGCTCGCGGAACTTGTCGGGATTTTCGTGGAGCAGTTTTGTGCGCTCCTCGAAGGTGAGGCCTACCGGGCAGTAGCCACCCTCGTAAACGGCATGACAGGAAGTCTGGTCTGAGAGGAGTTCAACCTTCTCGTCGTGAGCCACTGCATATTCAAGCAGGTCTACGACATTGCCGTGGTAAGCTATCGATATGGGCTCATTGGCCTCTATTGCCTTGTGGGCGAGGTCGAAGGCGGTCTTTATGTCGTCGGTGACTTCCTGTACCCAGCCCTGGTCGTGGCGGGTCTTGATGCGGGAAGCGTCCACTTCGGCGATGATAGCGGCAGCGCCGGCTATTACGGCGGCCTTGGGCTGAGCGCCGCTCATGCCGCCGAGGCCTGAGGAAATGAACAGGTGTCCGCGCAGGTCTCCCTCTTCGGGGATACCGAGTTTCATACGGCCGGCGTTGAGCAATGTGTTGAATGTGCCGTGTACGATACCCTGGGGACCTATGTACATCCAGCCGCCGGCAGTCATCTGTCCGTAATTGGCCACACCCATCTGCATGGCCTCGTGCCAGTCATGCAGGTTGTCGAACATACCCACCATCATGGCGTTGGTGATGATTACGCGGGGAGCTTCGGGACTGGATGGGAAAAGACCGAGGGGGTGTCCGCTCTCCACTACGAGTGTCTGGTTCTCGGTCAGTTCTTCAAGATACATCTTGATGAGACGGTATTGCATCCAGTTCTGGCATACCTGGCCGGTCTCGCCGTATGTGACGAGTTCGTAGGGGTAGAGGGCGATGTCAAAGCACAGGTTGTTGTCAATCATTACCTGGAACGCCTTGCCTTCTATACATTTGCCCTTGTACTGGTCAATGGGCTTTGCCTTCAGGTCGCCCTGCGGACGGAAACGGTAGCCATAGATTCTGCCACGTGTGCGCAGTTCCTCCAGAAATTCCGGAGCCAACTTCTCGTGCAGAGAGGGGTCGATGTAGCGCAGGGCATTGCGCAGAGCTATTTTGGTGTTCTCGGGTGTAAGTGTGTATCCGCGGTCGGGAGCGCGGCGTATTCCCTCCACAAATGCGGGATATTCGGGAAGTACGGGTGGAAGTGTGATTGCCATATCAGTTAAAAATGGTTTTCTGAATTATTAATATAAATATAAATAGGAGGTATTGCTCCTTGTCCGTGGCAGGAGGGAGCAATACCTGTAATTTTATATGCTATCAGATAGCTGTGTTCCGGTTGGTTTCGGCAGCCTGGACTACCTTGTTGTCGGCTGCGGCTTCATTTGCAGCGGCTTCTACGGTCTGGGCGTTTACACTGGAAATGGCGGGACGGGGAGTAACCGCACGTGAGGGTTTGGCCTGCTGCGGGTTGTTGTAACCCTTGCCTTCGGGCTTCAGGTAGTTGTCCAGGAATCGGAAGAAGACGCGCTGCCAGAGGATTGCGTTCTGCGGTTTGAGAACCCAGTGGTTTTCGTCGGGGAAGACAAGCATCTCGGCCTCGAGACCCAGCATCTTGGCGGCGTTGAAGGCCATCATGCCCTGAGATGCAAGGATGCGGTAGTCAAGCTCACCTACGGTCACAAGTATAGGCGCTGTCCAGTTGGCCACATCTTTATGGGGAGAATAGTCAAAGGTACGCTGGGCAATCGCATTGCTTTTGTCCCAGGGTTTGCCACCCATATCGTAGTCGGCGAACCACATCTCTTCGGTTTCCAGATACTGTGCCTCCATATTGAAGATACCGGCGTGAGCTACGAGAGCGGCGAAACGGCCTTCGTGGTGGCCGGCCAGCCAGTATACGGAGAAGCCGCCGTAGCTTGCGCCTATGGCAGCCATGTGTTTCTCATCCACGTATGGTTTGGCTGCCATATAGTCTGTGGCCGCCAGGTAGTCCTCCATGTTCTGACCCGGATAGTCCTTGGAAATCTGCTTGTTCCATTCGGTGCCGAAGCCCGGCAGGCCACGACGGTTGGGGCAGATGACGATGTAGCCTTGCGAGGCCATAATCTGGAAGTTCCAGCGGTAGCTCCAGAATTGGCTTACCGCCTGCTGGGGACCGCCCTGGCAATAAAGGATGGCGGGATATTTCTTGTTGGGGTCGAAATTCGGGGGAAGTACGACCCAGGTACACATCTCTTTGCCGTCGGAGGTGGGAACCATCACCTTCTTCACTTCGCCCATCTTGAGTTTGGAAAGGAGTTCGGCGTTGACGGCCGTTATGTCCTTCATCTGTCCGTTCTCCAGCATGCAGACCTCGTTGGGACGGCTCATATTGTGGCGCATGGCAAGCACTTTATCATTTGCAAGTGCCTGCACACCTACATAATCCCAAAGGCCTTCGGCAATAATCTTGAAATCGGGGTTGTCCAAACCTACGCGGAATATAGGCATCGTGCCCTGATAGTAAGCGTTCAGGACGATGCTTTTGCCGTCAGGATTCCAGCTGAAACCCTCCACGCTGTAGTCCCAGCCGGCCTCGGCTGTGATATTGCGTATCTGACGGGTTTTCATATCCATCACCATCAGACGATTCTGGTCGCTCTCGAACTTGGCCTCTGCCATGCTCATCCATGCAAGTCTGGTGCCGTCGGGCGAGAATACGGGGTGGGTGTCATAGCCTTCGCCGGTCTTGCCCTCTGTGAGACTCTCGGTCTTCTTGCTCTCTATATTATATAGGTATAGATTGGAGTCTGTGGAGAATGCGTAGTCCATACCGGTCTTCTTGCGGGAAGTGTACACGAGCTGTTTGCTGTCGGCGCTCCAGGAGAAAGTCTCGGCGCCGCCGAAAGGTTTCATGGGGCATTCGTATGGCTCACCCTCCATAATGTCAGTGACATCCAGGAGTTGCTCGCCGTCGTATGTGGCCACGAAGGGGTGGGGGATTTCGGTTACCCACTCGTCCCAGTGCTTGTACATCAGGTCATCTACCACGCGGCCTGTAGTCTCGGGAAGTCCTTCAAAGATTTTTTCGTTCTTGTTGAAAGGCTTTATGTTGGAGGCGAATACCAGATGCTTGCCGTCCGGAGCAAACTCGAAGCAGTTCACGCCATTCTCCACGTTGGAGATTTTCTGTACCTCGCGGGCATTGGGTGTCATGGTGTAAATCTGAGGCTTATCAGTCTCGGGGTCCTGGCCGATAAAGGCAATGAGTCTGCCGCCGTCAAGCCAGCGTATATTGCTTTCGCTGCCGGGAGTCTTGGTGATGCGGGTCAGGCCTGTGCCGTCAATGTTCATCACATAGATTTCGGCATTGCCTTTGTTTTGCTCAATACTTTCGTATGCGATTGTAAAGGCGATTTTTGTACCGTCGGGAGAAGCGACAGCCTCGTTGACACGACCAAAGGCTTCAAGTACTTCGGGGGTGATTTTGCCGTCTACAATCTGTACGTCCGGCTTTTCAATTATGTCTCCTTTGGTGTCCAGACCGTTCTGGCAGGCGGTCATGGCGCCTGTGAGTGCCAAAGTAGACATAGCAATGAAGATTTTGTTCATAACTAAATTTAAGGTTGTTAGTCCTAAGCAGATATGCTGTTAGCAGCAGCGTAGGTAATGGTTTGATATTTGGGGCGAAATTACAAAAAATCGCCGACATCCGCAAATTAAATTTTGCTAAAATCCCAAAAGTGAATTATGAATTTACATTGCCGGACTGAGATGCCGCCGGCGTATGACGGAAATAAGTCAGATTAGTCATAATCATAAATTTGCGGGAAAGTGTCCAATCGGCACTCATGTTGGCCGAAGGATTTGTTTCAGTCTCTTTGTCTATACCCTCCACATGCCAGTAACAGGCTGTGATTCCACGACGTAGAGTGAGGGAATATCTTATTGGCAGGTATCCGTTGGAGATTAACGGTTGCGGTAGTATTGATATAGTGGACGAGTTTATAGGGAGTTGTTGAAAATCTGAATGAGTCTCATATCAGATGTCATTTCAATGTTGAGAAAGCTATGATGGTTGCAATAGCCTTTGCGTTTCAACGATTCGTGTCTGGAGCGACAAACGGGGCTCGAACCCGCGACCCTCAGCTTGGGAAGCTGATGCTCTACCGACTGAGCTATTGTCGCATTTGCTCTGCAAAATTAGTCAATTTCAGTGACGCAAGCAAGGAATTGTTTAATTTTTTTTGTATTTGCTGTAAATTTGGGCTCCCCTTTTCTTGGCTCGTTTTACTACTGCCGGGTCTTCGGGGTCAATTCCGAGTGTCTCCGCGCTCGGCACTTTGATTTTTGTGCCGGGACGGATACGGTCAGGATGTCCCAGTCCTTGGTTGTAATCGTATATCAGCGGCCAAAGGTTGTAATTGCCATAGTATTCCCTGGCCATGGTTGTCAGAAAACGCTTCTTGGTAATCTTGTCGTTTATCACAGCCGGCGCTTTCTTTGCCTTTGCCGTCTCTTCTTTTTCGGCAATATGTCTGTCGGATGTTTCAGTAGGCACATTGGCAGTCTCTTTATTGTCGACGGGTTCTATTGTTTCCTCCTGTTTTACTTTCTCGGCAGCCTTTGCTGGTTTCGGAATTTTGACTGCTGGAGCGGCTTGTCGTGCCTGGGGGCGCACGACTGTAGCTACATTTTTGTCTGAGGATAACGCTGCCTTGAGAGAGTCAAAGGACTCGGGCGACACAAGATGCCAGGACACAAAGGCAATGGCAATCAATGCCAGGGCGCACACAGCTCCCGTAACAAATCCCTTCCCGAAATGGCGGCGCTTCTGTCTTCTTATATAATCATCCTCGTCACGCACTGTAAAGTCGTGAGCATATACATCTTCATCCTCCGCCATTTGCGGAGACTCCACACCTTCCGCTTCTTGGACCGGGGTCTGTTCTTCTTCCTCCTGTCCAGGCTCAGGAACAGGCTCGGAATCAGGTTCCGGCTCCGGTTCGGCAATATGTTCCGGCTCCCTTGCTGGCTCCGTTTCGGGTTCCGGTTCAGTAATTGGTTCCGGTTCGGGTTGTTGTATCGTTTCTTCGGGCTGCGTAACTGCCTTTGCCGGTTCTTCCGTTTCTGCCGAGTTCAGCATTTCTTCGGTGACGCCGTCGTTAAGCTCGATAGGCTCATACATTTCGAAGGGTCTGTTCACAGCCTCTGCAAGGGCTTTGTCGGGGGTGAAAGTAACTTTGCGATGCTCAGGTATGAGCATCTGCTCGCCGGTGTTCACATTCACACTCTTGCGTTGCTCTACGGTCACGACCTTGAACGTGCCAATCCCTTTGACCTTCACATTCTCTCCGGCAACTATGGTTTCCGCCACAATGGCGAAAATGTCGCGCAGGAAAATCTCACAGGCCTTGGTGTCAAAGCCTGTGGCCTCGGCAATCATATCACTTAATTCTGGCAGGGAAATTTTGACATTCATTTGTCCGGATTACGCAATTGTTGTTTAAAGAGAGCAGCCGGCTTGAAACCGAGTGTGATTTTCGGGGGCAACAGGAGTCGTTTCCCGGTAGAGGGAACGGCCATGACTCTTTCGGCCCTCTTTTTGGGCTCAAAGTTCCCGAAAGCAGGTATCGCCACAGTGTCGGAGGCGGAAGTGACGCGAGATATGGCGGCGGCCAACGCTTCAAGCATCCGGGCGCTGTCCTTCTTGTTGATGCCGCTGCGGCGGCTCACCAATTCTATGAGTGTCTTGTTGTCCATAATTACCTCCGAAAATGTGGAATGAGTTTGCAAACTTAGTGAAATTTTCTGAAAATACAAAGCCCCTGCCGGGAGATTAAATTCCCTCTGTTCCGGTACGGCTTGAATGATAGACAGATAACTCAAATTAATAATTTAGCGAAAAAATAGGGTTAAAACTTTTTTGAAAATAATTGTACTTATAAATTTATTTTACTAACTTTGCAGAAAATTAATGACTTAAAAAACTAATACTCAACTATGGAATTACCTTTCGCAGAATCTTGGAAAATCAAGATGGTAGAGCCTCTTCGTAAAAGCACCCGTGAGGAGCGCGAGCAGTGGCTCAAAGAGTGTGACTATAACGTCTTCATGCTGAAAAGCGACCAAGTTTACATCGACTGTATCACTGATAGCGGCACAGGCTCCATGAGCGACCGCCAGTGGGCTGCCATGATGATGGGTGACGAGAGCTATGCAGGTGCTCGCTCTTTCTATCACTTGAAAGACACCATCACAAGAATTACAGGTTTTGAATATGTACTGCCTACTCACCAGGGCCGTGCAGCCGAGAATGTACTCTTCTCCTATTTGGTACACGAGGGTGACATTATTCCCGGTAACTCCCACTTCGATACTACAAAGGGCCACATCGAGAGCCGCAAGGCATTCGCTGTAGATTGCACAATCGACGAGGCCAAGGATACTCAGCTCGAACACCCCTTCAAGGGCAACGTCGACTGCAAGAAGCTGGAGAAAGTTCTCCAGGAGAACAGTGACAAGGTTCCCTTCGTAATCGTTACTATCACTAACAACACAGCCGGTGGTCAGCCTGTTAGCATGCAGAACCTCCGCGAGGTCAGCGTATTGTGCGAGAAGTACAAAAAGCCCCTTATTTTCGACTCCGCCCGTTTCGCTGAGAACGCTTACTTCATCAAGACCCGCGAGGAAGGCTATGCCGACAAGACTATCAAGGAAATCGCCCGTGAGATGTTCGACCTGGCCGACGGTATGACCATGTCTTCCAAAAAGGACGGTCTCGTTAACATGGGCGGTTTCATCGCCACACGCCACAAAGAGTGGTACGAGGGTGCCAAGGGCTTCTGCATTTGCTTCGAAGGCTTCGTCACATACGGCGGTATGAACGGCCGTGATATGGACGCTCTGGCAGTCGGCCTGGATGAGAACACTGAGTTCGATATGCTTGATACACGTATCCGTCAGGTACAGTATCTGGCTAAAAAACTTGACGAGTACGGAATCCCCTATCAGCGTCCCGTAGGCGGTCACGCCATCTTCCTGGATGCCGACAAGATTCTTACCGAGGTGCCCAAGGAAGAGTTCCCCGCTCAGACTCTTACGGTAGAGCTGTATCGCGAGGCCGGTATCCGTGGCTGCGAAATCGGTTACATCCTGGCTGACCGTGACCCTGTGACCCGCGAGAACCGCTTCGGTGGTCTTGACTTCCTGCGTCTCTGCATTGCCCGTCGTGTGTACACCAACAACCACATGGACGTAATCGCAGCCGCCATCAAGAACGTTTACGACCGTCGTAAAGAGATTAAGAAAGGTCTTAAGATTGTATGGGAGGCTCCTCTGCTTCGTCACTTCACAGTCAAACTGGCTCCTGCAGATTAATAATTCACATAGGATTATAGTAATCAATAATATTCAGTGTTCCGGATACTCTAAGTGTCCGGAACATTGTTTTAAGGGTTGTTTAGTAATCGACACAAGCATCTGGAAAAAATCTCCATTGGTCTGACACGTGAAAAATTGTCCCGGCTTCATTCGTGTGTCCGGGATATTTTTGCTAACTTTGCACTCTCATGGTCACAAAATCTGATTTACATAACGACGACAGTAAAGCCCGAAGCAAAAGAGTTGCGCAGTCAAGGGGAAACAACCTCGGGCAGGAGAATGTCACACGACGTGACAGCTCTCCCGAAGAGGATAAGTTCCTGAAAGAGCTATGCTATTCTACTGAGAATGAGGAAAACGACAGCCATGCACACAAACCGCACCCATGGCGCGGTTTTCTGCATTTGCTCATTTCTCCCAAATTAGGCTGGCGCAAGATAAAGGCTGCGCATTATTCGCCTGAAGAGTTTGCCCGTATTGTCTTTTATCCCTTGCTGGCCCTTTTGGCTGCCTGTAGGTTCATTGACAAAATATATAAGACTGATGTGGGCACGGGTTTGCTTCTTCAGAAAGCCATTGCCCTTTTTGTGGCCGGTTTCGGAGGCTATTACCTTGTGTGCCTTCTCGGGCGTGCCTTTCTGCCCGTAGTGGCCCGTACGAAGATAGACTCCTCATTCGGGCGAATCTTCGTGATGGCGGTAATGTGTGTACTTACCATTTCCGTCATAGTATGTGAGGTGTTGCCTTGGCTGGGCATGATGCTTATGATACTGCCTATTTACAGTGCATACATCCTTGTCAAGGGACTGGCTCCCCTCAGGGTGCCGGAACAGGAACGCACCCCGACATCCGTACTTATGATATCTCTTTGCTTCGGAGTGCCTGCCGCCATCTATTATATGCTGACATTTTTAATGCCTCCGGCTTAAGACAACTATGAAACAGAATCAGGTAAATATAAAGAATCGCCGTGCCGCTTTCGACTATGAAATCACTGACACATACACTGCCGGCATTGTTCTCACAGGAACGGAGATAAAATCTATCCGACAGAACAAGGCCTCGCTGGTAGACACTTATTGCCTCATTGAGAACAGTGAGGTATGGGTCAAGAATATGTACATAGCCGAATACTTCTACGGCACTTATAATAATCATGTAGAGCGTCGCGACCGCAAGCTCCTTCTCAATAAAAAAGAGATATTGAAGCTGAGCAGAGCGGGTGCCGAGGCCGGTTTTACAATTGTTCCGCTGCGTCTGTTTATCAACGAAAAAGGACTTGCCAAGCTGGTGATAGGAGTAGCGAGAGGCAAGAAGGTCTATGACAAGCGTCAGAGTATCCGCGAGCGTGAGGACAAGCGACAGCTGGACCGTTTTTTTAAGAACAAGTAAGCGGCATAATATAGCGAAGAAAATATGGAGCTGATTAAGCATGAATGTGGAGTGGCGATGGTCCGCCTGCTCAAACCGTTGGAATATTACAGACAGAAGTATGGAACTTCCCTCTATGGACTGAACAAATTGTATCTGCTCATGGAGAAGCAGCATAACAGAGGCCAGGAGGGTGCCGGAATCGGCTGTGTGAAAATGGATGTCGAGCCAGGCAATGAGTACATCTTCAGGGAGAGGGCGGAGGGAAGCGGAGCTATCCAGGAAGTCTTTGAGGCTGCGCACCGCGCCATCGACAATGCCCGCAGGCACAACGACTCCTCCATACCCTTTGAGGGAGAAGTCTACATGGGCCATTTGCGCTACAGCACTACAGGCCGTTCCGGTCTCAGTTATGTGCATCCGTTCATGCGTCGCAACAACTGGAGCGCTCGCAATCTCCTGCTTTGCGGAAATTTCAACATGACTAATGTCGATGAAATCTTCAACGAGATAACGGCTACCGGACAGCATCCACGTCTTTTTGCCGACACATTTATCCTGCTGGAACAATTGGGGCACGGGCTGGACCGCGAGAACGAGCGTCTGTTCAAGATTTTCAAGGCTCAGGGACAGACAGGCCTGGAACTGGCCGGTTCCATAGCCCGCGACCTGAATGTGGCCAATGTGCTTCGTCGGTGCGCGCCCGGCTGGGATGGCGGATATATAATATGCGGTATCGTAGGCAACGGTGACCTGTGGGCCATGCGGGACCCTCGCGGTATTCGTCCCGTTTTCTATTATGCCGACGATGAGGTGGTAGTGGTGGCGTCGGAGCGCCCTGTAATACAGACTACATTCAACCTCGGTAACGATGCGGTCCGGGAGCTTAAGCCCGGCGAGGCGCTGATAGTGGACCGAGACGGCACCTGGCGCCTTGAACAGATATTGGAGCCTCTGGGCAATGCACGTTGTTCCTTTGAACGTATTTATTTCTCGCGCGGTTCGGACGCGGATATTTACAACGAGCGTAAGGAACTGGGGAAATTGCTTGCTCCCTCTGTGATGCAGGCCATAGGGCACGACCTCGACAACACTGTTTTTTCTTTTATTCCCAATACTGCCGAAGTGGCTTTCTACGGACTGATTGACGGTCTTGAAGACCGGCTTATCAGCAGTAAAACGGAGAAACTCACCCAAATGGCCGAATCCGGACATCCGTTTGATTCCGCAGAGGTGGAGCGGATACTCCGGCATCGGGTACGCCGTGAGAAAGTGGCATGGAAAGATATAAAGCTGCGCACCTTCATTGCGCAGGGAGAGAGCCGGGATGACCTTGCATCCCACGTCTATGACGTCACTTACGGCTTAATCAGGCCCGGAAAGGATAATTTGGTGGTGATTGATGACTCCATAGTCCGAGGAACGACCCTCAGACAAAGCATCATACGCATACTGGACAGGCTGAATCCCCGCAAGATTGTAGTGGTGAGCAGTGCCCCGCAGGTGCGCTTCCCGGATTGCTACGGTATCGACATGAGCCGTATGGGAGAATTTATCGCATTCAAGGCGGCTATAGCATTGCTGCGCGAGCGTGGCATGAAGGATGTGACAGACAGTGTCTATCGTAGGTGCAAGGCCCAGCAGGGGCTTCCTAAAGAACAGTGTGTGAACTATGTAAAGGAGATTTACGCTCCCTTCTCCGATGCCGAGATTTCGTCCATGATAGCCCGTATGCTGACTCCTGAAGGTACGAAGGCCGAGGTTGAAATTGTCTATCAGAGTCTGGAGAATTTGCACAAGGCCATACCCTCGCATCCCGGCGACTGGTATTTCAGCGGCGATTACCCCACACCCGGTGGCAACCGCCTTGTCTCTCACGCATTTATAAATTATTACGAAGGGAATGAACTCGCACGCTAAGAGTCCGCGTCCGATTGAATTGCTGTCCCCTGCGAAGAATCTGGAGACGGCCGTCTGCGCCATTACCCACGGAGCGGATGCGGTATATATCGGTCCGCAGGGTTTCGGGGCCCGTTCAGCGGCGGCCAACAGCACCGAAGATATACGCCGTCTGTGCGACTTCGCCCACCCATACCGCGCACGTGTATACTGCACTGTCAACACCCTTGTATTCGACTCTGAACTAAGGAGTGTGGAGAGGCTGATAACAGAATTGTACAATGCCGGTGTGGATGCGCTGATAGTGCAGGATATGGGTATTTTACGGCTTGATATTCCGCCCATTGCCCTTCATGCCAGCACTCAGTGTGACACCCGGACTCCCGAAAAAGCGCGTTTTTTGCAGGAAGCCGGTTTTTCTCAGATAGTGCTTGCACGCGAACTCACATTGGAGCGGATAAGGGAAGTGTGCGACAATGTTTCCGTACCGGTGGAGACTTTTGTACATGGGGCGCTATGCGTCAGTTATTCTGGCCGTTGCCATGCTTCATACGCCCTGTGCGGACGCAGTGCCAACCGTGGACGTTGCGCGCAGGTATGCCGTTTGCCATACGTGCTGACAGATGCTACAGGAAGCCGTTTGCATCGCGAGGCACACCTCCTTTCACTCAAAGACTTCAATGCCTCGGCTCTGCTGCCGGCTCTGCTTAAAGCGGGAGTCTCCTCCTTTAAGATAGAAGGTCGCCTGAAGGATGCCGGATATGTAAAAAATATAACTGCCTATTACAGACAGTTGATAGATAATGAGATAGCGGCGCATCCTGAGCTGTACAGCCGTGCTTCCGCAGGTAGTTCGGAGTTCAGGTTTGCTCCGGACCCGTTCAAGAGTTTTAACCGAGGGTTCACCCATTACTTCCTGGAGCATCGTAGACCGCAGCACATCGCCTCTTTGCTGACTCCCAAGTCTCTGGGAGAGCCGGTAACCGTCGGAACCGAGTTTCATGCGGGGGATGGTGTCGCCTTTTTCACTCCGGGTGGCGAGTATACCGGAGTCCGAGTCAATAAGGTAGTGAACGGACAGCCTGTATATGCCAGAAACGTGCGTTTGCCACGTGGCACAGAGTTGTTCCGCACCACTGACGCTGCCCATGAGGCGCTGTTGAAGCGTCCGGACTCGGCTGTCCGCAAAGTTGACGTGGATATTGAGTTACACGAGAACCGTGTCACTGTCAGCGATGACAGAGGTTGTCGGGCTACTCTGCCGGTTCCTCCTCACACCCACGATGCCCGGCGTCCGTTGGATGCCCGGCGTTTCTTTGATAAGTTAGGTGACACTATCTACAGACTGCGTGGTTTTAAGAGCTGGCTGAACGAGGATTCATTTATACAGGCCTCGGTGCTGACCCGTCTGCGTCGTGAACTCGTTTCTGCTTTAGACGCAAACGCCGCAGCGACATTCATGCGCCCGTCGAGGGCGACGGAAAACAGAGAGTTCCCATATCCTGACAGGAACCTTGTGTATGCTGACAATGTGGCGAACCTCAAGGCGGCGGAGTTTTACAAAGAGCATGGAGTGACATACATAGAACCGGCGTTGGAAAAGAACCCGGACTATAAGGCAATAGCATCCGGAAAGGTGGTGATGACCACCCGTCATTGCATATTGCGGGAATTGGGTATGTGTAAACGAAGTCTGAAAGCCACGGGCAAACCGGCTTTGAAAGAGCCACTGAGCATAGTCAACAAGGGAGGCGCCCGATTCACACTCGCCTTTGACTGCCGCAACTGCGAGATGCAAGTCCTGAAGCAATAGGCTCTCTTTCGGCAAGTCCTGTCTTAGGCCTTGGATTTGTCGGTCTTTTTTCTGCGGCGGTGGTGATGTCTGCGGCGTTGCGGCGATTGTGCCTGTGCCTTTTGAGTCTTTTCCGCCGTCTTGTTGGCTCTGCGCTTACGTTTCGCGCATGGCCTCACCTCTTCCGAGAGCGGGAGGATATCTTTTCTGCCGGTACCGGGAGTGTAATCGCTTACCAATCTTTCAAATTCCTGGCGGCTCCGCATGGGATTTGCAAATGCCAGCTGCATCATGTACTCCAGCGTGTCCTCCACCAATGGCCCGGGCTCTATTTTCAGCAATCGTTTTATGCGCCGTTCCGCAAAGGGCAGATGATATGTGTACATGGCTGTACCGTCTGCCTGCATTTCCGCGTCCCGTTTGCGTATAAACTCCACTTGACGCGGTCGGGTATATGGCTCTGGAAGTGATTTGTTGTATGCGTCTATCAGGGTTAGAAGCATGGATAGTTTTTCCGGATTGCCACTCAGATATTGTAGCCGGCGCAATTCCTGATCGGTCATGTTCTCCGACATTTTGCCCCAACCGGCAGTGCGCTCATGGTTCGCGCACAGGAACAGCACATCCTTGTATAGGGGCTGGTGATAGCGGAGGCGAGCCAGCAGCTGTAATACATAGTGACGGGATTTCAGCGCATGGTCTGCGGCGTCTTGTCCTTCTTTGAGAGAGCGGGGAAGAGCCACATCGCAGATGAGGGCGGCCCACCTCAGAGTAAGGTCAGGGGGCAGCAGGTCCAGTGTGCGCAGACTATGGTTCCAGGCGGTATCACGGTTGTCCGGCAGGTAGGATTGAGTGACAAGCGGGAGCAGTTCAGGAGCTATCAGCGTCATTGCTCCGCAGGCACGGAGCATATCTATGGCCGGTCCCGGTTTTTCGCTGAGCAGGATTTTCTCAAATTCACCCCTCAGTCTTTCCGGCTTGATTATGGACAGTCTGTCCGAATTGCGTCGCATGGCCTCAAAGACAGGAACGGGTAAATCCCATCCGAGCCTGGAGGCGAAACGTACGGTACGGAGTATGCGTATAGGGTCATCGTCGTAGGTAGAGTCCGGGTCAAGCGGCGTGGCTATCACCTTGTTCTTAATGTCAGACACACTGCGACCTGTTATGTCCAGAAGTTTCTCGGTTGTGAGATTGTAGTACAGGGCGTTGATAGTGAGGTCTCTGCGCATACAGTCCTCCTTGATGGAACCGAAAGCGGTCTCCGGGTTGCGCGAATTACGGTCAGTGTATTTCTCGGCGCGTGTCTGCACTATTTCCAGGTCATCGTGGGGGAAAGCCCTGAGACGCAGCATCGCCGTGCCGTAGCGCTTGAAGATGACCGGGTGCATGATGCTCAACTTGTTCTTGTAGAGCCATTCGGCAAAATCCACACCTCCGTTGGGAAGGTCCACTGCCAGGTCTATGTCCTTGATTTCCAAACCGAGTACCAGGTCGCGACAGCAGCCACCCACCGTGTAGACATGGCCCTCCCACTGCGTCCCGGCTATTTTGTCCCGCAGGTATCTGCAAATCCTTATGTACAGCTGTGTGGTCATATCTTCATAGTGTGTTTTGCCGCTGCGAAATTAACCAAAATAGCTGAAATCCCCAAAGAAATTTGGCCTATTCCGAAAAATGGCCTACCTTTGTCTCAAAGACTGAAACCAATGACGGCTGACACTAAAAAAACTATAAACCGCTCTAAAGTATGGCGATGGCTGCCCACTCTTTACTTTGCCGAGGCGGTTCCATACGCGGTAATAAATGTGCTTACGGTGCTGATGTACACCCGTATGGACATTGACCTGGAAATGATGACATTCTGGACCGGACTCCTATACCTGCCATGGGTAATCAAGCCCTTGTGGAGTCCGTTTGTGGATGTATTCTCTACCAAACGCCGCTGGGTGCTCCACATGCAGAACTTTATGGCTGTCTCTTTCTTGCTTGTGGCCCTGCTCATTTCATCCTCCATGTTCTTCGTTTCCACAATCATAATCTTCTTTGTGGCGGCATTTCTTTCGGCCACCCACGACATCGCGGCCGACGGCTACTATATGCTCGGACTGTCGGACCACGAACAGGCCGAATACGTAGGATGGCGAAGCATGTTTTATCGGTTGGGAAACATCTTTGTATCCGGTGCGCTGATATATATGGCCGGCTATCTTGAGGAATATTCGGCCGGAAGCGGAGGTCAAATCAGCATCGGCGACATCTCCTTTGCCTGGCAGACAGTGATGCTTGTCGTGGCCGTAATAATGGGCGGTCTGGCCATCTATCACCGCTTCCGTATGCCCAAGGCTTCCCTGGACCGCCCCAGAGGTGAACACAATGTGCGTCAGGTGCTTACTGACCTGGGACAGACTTTCGCCACCTTTTTTACGAAAAAGGGAGTGTGGTGCGCGTTGCTGTTTATGCTCCTGTACCGTCTGCCTGAGGCTTTGTGTATCAAGATAGTGTCTCCGTTCCTTGTGGGTGACAGAGCGGCCGGAGGCCTGGCCATGAGCACCAAGGACGTGGGTATCGCCAACGGCGTCACCGGTGTGGTGGCTTTGCTCCTGGGAGGCATACTCGGAGGTTACCTCATAGCCCGGGGAGGCCTGAAGAAATGGCTGTGGCCTATGGCTCTGAGTCTTACTCTGCCCTGCGCGCTCTACACGCTGTTGGCTGTTCTTATGCCGCAGACAGACACCCTCGGCCTGCTGTTCATAAATGCCTGTATCTTTGTGGAACAGTTCGGTTACGGCTTCGGATTCACCGCCTTCATGTTGTACCTTATATACTTCTCGGAAGGAAAATGGAAGACCTCTCACTACGCTTTCTGCACCGGATTCATGGCACTCGGAATGATGTTGCCCGGAATGTTCTCCGGCCTTCTGTTCAACTTGATTTCCGACATCAACCTCTTCGGCTTCGCCGGTCCGCAAGGATACATAAACTACTTCACACTGGTAGTTATATGCAGTGTCTTCACCTGTATAGCCTGCCTATTGGTGAAGATAGACCCGGGGTTCGGCAAGAAGACAGTCAAAAAGTGAGAATTAATTGCACCGTATTCAAAAAAAAATCGTAACTTTGCACTGCTATTGAAAACGACCCGGAAGTTTGCCGGAGTGGTCGAACGGGACGGTCTCGAAAACCGTTGTACCCTTTCGGGTACCCAGGGTTCGAATCCCTGAGCTTCCGCCAACAAAAGACACGCACCTCTTTCCCGGTGCGTGTCTTTCTATTACAACAGCTGAGTGGCCGCCCCTCTGGCCGTTTAAGGAACCAATTGAGATTATGCCGAAGTCCGCTGCATTAAACCTTATACAGAAGTCATTGCATCTATCAAATCCTGATATGTCGTAACTTTATGATAGCGTACTCCGGAATTTGACATTTCTTCAAAGAGTTTAGAGCAACATTCTATTTTCGCTTTCTCTACGCCGCGTAAATCCATGGAACGCAACGAGCCTTTTGTCTCGGCTATGAAAAATACATGCTTGATTCCGTCGCGTTGCATGGCTATCGCCCAGTCGGGAGCGTAATCCCCTACCGGTGTGGGAATATGGAACTTACGCGGCAGTTTGGCATATACCACGACTTCGTTGGCTTCGTCAAGGTCGTGGGCGAAGTCGCGCTCTCCCAGACTGTCAGAGATTACATAATCGGTTATGTGTTTCTTAGCCTGATAAGCCTGGTCGAAATCTGCACGCGAATTGCTGGTAAAGATGTCGGAATCATATTTGCCGGATGTCTGCTCATAGCGTATATGCTCCACTATCATGGTTGCCTTTTGTTCTCGTATGATTGTAATGACTTTGGCAATAAATTCCTCCGGATTTTTGCGGAATTTGGCAAATTGCCCGTGGTGTATGCCTTGCAGAATCTTGACAACTGTCCGGCGAGTCAGATTGGCACCTTTTGCGATAGACCCGACGAGGTCGTATTTCACCGACGAGGTACAGATGTCGGTCAGTTCCTGTGATTGTGAACGGGTGTCGCCGAACTCAGCGGCATTATCCTCGCTTTGCAAACCTTCTCTCTTGACATATCTAAGCACTTTTACAGTTAATTCGGCATTGATGTGGTTGACCGCTTTCTCAATCAGTTCGTCGCTGTCGTAATGTACTGTATATACGTATTTATGGTTTATAGCGTTCCATAATGCCTTAAACTCCGGCTTGCCGTAATTCTCATTAAGCCTGTCGTTATAGACTGCCGGTTTATCCTTTTTTACCATTTCTTTGAGGATAGACGGGTCGAAAATAGACTGTATCAGCTTCGTTACGCCTTCGGCTATAGTTTTGAGTTTCTGTCCGTAAGGCGCGACACTTCCGGCAGCGACATCGGCGTGATATTTCGGTGTTATGTAGCCATTGTCATCAATATAATCATTATCGTCAAGATAAACCATAATGCGCGATGCGTCGCGGTCGGTGGTGACATACAGCTCGTCGCCCACTTTGATTGTCTTGCCGGTAAAGTAAGCTGCCGTGGCCTTCCGGGCTCGTTCTCTGCTTGCCTCCAAAGTCTCTTTCTGCAGCGCTTCGACAAATGTGGAATAGCTTTCATTGGCTATTACCGTCAGTACATTTACTTCGTGTACGTCCTCGCCGAGTGTTTCGCGGTCCTGACGGACACCGTTTCGGTCAACGCAGATACGCAGACCACGACCTACTTCCTGACGTTTTGCGGTAGTGGAATCGCTATGGCGCAATGTGCATATCTGAAACACATTCGGATTGTCCCAGCCCTCGCGGAGCGCGGAGTGCGAGAAGATGAAACGGGTCGGTTCCTCAAAGCTCAGCAATCTCTCTTTATTTTTAAGAATAAGGTCATATGCCGATATGTCGTCCGATATGTCTGAGTTACGTTTTGTCGCGGAGTTGACCGTGTGACCTTTCTTGTCGATTGAGAAGTACCCCCGGTGTACTTGTTGAGGCATGAATTGTCGCAGATAGCGGTTATACTCTTCGTCCCGGATATGATATTCCTGTTCTACGGCACGGGCATATTCTTCTTCAAAGATTATTTGGAAATCACCTTTCACCTCGTTGCCTTGCTCGTCATATTGGCGATAGTGGCTTACTTCATCTATGAAGAAAAGAGACAGACATTTTATGCCTCGTCTGAAAAGTTCTCGTTCCTTGCGGAAGTGGGATGCGATGGTTTCGCGTATCTGTACGCGCTGCATAGTGCGTTCCGAATCATCGCCGATAACTTCCCCGCGCCAAATGGTCTTGCCGTTGATAAAAGTGACATAGCCTTTGGGCGATATTTCGCTGATAGTATAATCGGCATATTCCGCAAGCTCATGCGAGGCGGCAAATAGGCTGTTTTTCCTTACGGTGTCAAAAGTTATAATTCGGCGTTTCGGTGCCCCGGACACCGATTTCACTTCAATTTCAATACGGGCTTTTGGCGGATGTTTCGGCGACAGTACAATATTGTCAAGATACATGTAACCGCTCGTGCCTGATAGATTATTCACTTCAAACCCTTTCACCTGGATGCGCTTTACCAGTTTCTGCCGGAAGGCATCAAAGGCATCGAGGGCATATATGCAGTCGTGTTTTGTCCGGTGGGTGGCCGAGTAGTTTAGGGTGAAAAGCGGATTGAATTTTTTGAGTGCCGCTTGCGTGGCTGCGCCCTCCATCTTTTGCGGCTCGTCCATGATTATGATTGGACGGTTGGATGCTATGACATCAATTGGACGGCGCGAGCCAAATTCATCACGCTTTGAGTAGATGATTCGGCTCTCTTTGCTGCGGCCACCCTCTTTCATTGAGGCTGCGAAAGCCTGAGTATTGATAATCATTACCGATATGCCGCTGTCTTGCGAGTACTGGTCAAGCTGGTTGAGGTTAGAGCTGTTGTAGACGAACCAACCAACGGGCTTTCTTGCCGTACTGTTCCATAAAGTGGTCTTCAAGCATACGGAAAGACTTCGCCACGCCCTCGCGTATGGCGATACTCGGCACAACGATGATGAACTTCGACCACCCATAACGGCGGTTGAGTTCAAACATGGTCTTGATATATACGTAAGTCTTGCCTGTGCCGGTCTCCATCTCGATGTCAAGCGTCACGGCGCCTAAACCCTCGGCGAGTTTGCGCGACGGAACAATATCGTAAAGTGTTTGAACTGCGTTGATATTGTCAAGGAGTTGCTTTGACGAGACCTCGATATCGGCGTTGCGCCATCCTATTTCTTCATCTTCAGGTATAAAGCGTCCATCGTGCTTTCCTACATCATGACGATACTGCACCGCCTTGTCGCGGCTCGGCTGTCCGGTAAATACCGCCACGGTGTTTGTGACCGCGTCTGTCTGATATTGCTGTATTTTAAATTTGAACTTCATTGTTGTATTCCTATTTGTATATGAGACCTTGTCGAATTGTGCATGCACGTGTGCAAAATCTCACTATCGGGGTTCTGCAATTATTTTTAAATTTTTTCAGACATTAGGTTGGAGTGTGACATCTGTGTTAAATCGAAGTTGAAGCAAAAACTCTCCAACTTCCATTGGATTCACTTCTTTGAATATAGCCTTTCATCAAGAGCTGTCGTAATTGTTTATTGACGGCCGCAATCGAAATTCCGGTGTGAGATGCGAGGCCTTCAATGGTTATATCGGGATTGTATTGCATAGCTTGCAGCAATTTGGGAGTTGTGGCCGCACGAAATATAATCTTTTGTCCATCATACCACCAAACATTGGGCGAAGTCTCGCTTACAAATTCTATATCATATTTCAATTCATCCTCAACGATTTTTTTGAAATACTTCATGAAATGACGTATTTGTTTTAATCCTGCATTCGCGCCATCAGATGGAGACGGTCCAATTTCGACATCGCTTTGATGCAGAGCCTCGAGATATTGTAGTTTATTACGACTTCTGACCACTACCATAGGCCAGTCATGTCGGGCAAGAATATAGTTCACCAACAGACGGGCAATTCGTCCGTTACCGTCTTCGAAAGGATGGATGCGGATATAGCGGTAATGGAACAATGCCGCCAACTCTAAGGGCGAATATTGACCGGATTTTTCAGCTTCATTATACCAGTCCACCAGTGTAGTCATCAATGCCGGTGTTTCTTCAGGCGAAGCGTACTCGAAGCGGTCTCCGTATCGTGTGATTACACTGTTGGGGCGCGTTTTGTACTGTCCTGCGTGAACTGTGTAACTCGTAGTGATTTCCCCGGGTAACTGACGATATACGGTATAGTCCTCACGCAACAATGTCTTGTGGAGCTGTCTTATGAAATTTTGAGTCAGAGGATGGTCTTTTAAGTGAGCCTCTTCGGTCATTATTTTCACTCCCACCTGACTTGCCTTCATATCAACAAAGTCCTTCAAGTCTCCTTCCCCGACCACTTTCCCAAAGAGAAGCAGCAATTCAGTCTGACCGTAGGTCAGCGTATTGCCTTCAATATGATTGCTATTGAAATTATAGTCAACGGAGAAGCGCTGACTCAATAAATATTGTTTCCTTGCGCTTAACGGTTGAAGTGAGAGCCATAGAAGTTGTCTAAACTAATTTGATTTGTGAAATTTTTTAAGGAAAATAACGATAA